>Ga0209459_10000044_pt1 | contig 40818 bp, 37 predicted proteins | sample WorMetG1aBELIZE1_FD_187419 | JGI IMG/M metagenome (GOLD analysis project Ga0209459, IMG submission 187419) | Marine gutless worms symbiont microbial communities from Max Planck institute for Marine Microbiology, Germany - Inanidrilus... ...
ACGCCCAGCCCATGAAAACCTCCCTGGCTAAAAACACCAGGGCAGGGAATCAGACATCGGTTAAAAAGGATTCAACGTTCGTCAAATGTGCTCTAGTAGCGGTAGGCGTCCGGCTTGTGCGGACCGTCGACGGCAACGCCGATGTAATCGGCCTGCTTCTGACTGAGCGTGGTCAGGCTGACGCCGAGCTTATCCAAATGAAGCGCCGCCACCTTTTCGTCGAGTTCCTTGGGCAGCACGTAGACCTGGTTGTCGTATTTACCCGGGTTGCACCAGATGTCCATCTGGGCAAGCACCTGGTTGGTGAAGGATGCCGACATGACGAAGCTCGGGTGGCCGGTGGCGCAGCCCAGGTTCACCAGGCGACCCTCGGCCAGCAGGATGACCCGCTTGCCGTCGGGCAGTTCGATCTCGTCGACCTGCGGTTTGATGTTGGTCCACTTGAAGTTCCGGAGTGCTTCGACCTGGATCTCGGAATCGAAGTGTCCGATGTTACAGACGATGGCGCGGTCCTTCATGTCCCGTACGTGATCGACGGTGATGACGTCGACGTTGCCGGTGGCGGTGACGAAGATGTCGGAACGGGGTGCGGCCTGTTCCATGGTCACCACCTCGAAGCCTTCCATGGAGGCCTGCAGCGCGCAGATCGGATCGGCCTCGGTGACCAGGACCCGACACCCGGCATTGCGCAACGAGTCCGCCGAGCCCTTGCCGACGTCGCCGTAACCGCAGACCGTGGCCACCTTGCCGGCCATCATCGGGTCGGTGGCCCGGCGGATGGCGTCGACCAAGCTCTCGCGGCAGCCGTATTTGTTGTCGAACTTCGACTTGGTCACCGAATCGTTGACGTTGATGGCCGGGAACAAAAGCGTACCCTTGGCGGCCATCTCGTGCAGGCGATGGACGCCGGTCGTCGTTTCCTCGGTGACGCCCTTGATGGCGCCGGCCATCTTCTTGTACCAGCCCGGCTCCTCGCCGACCTTCTTCCGAATCGCGGCGAACAACACCGTCTCTTCCTCGCTGGTTGGGTCGTCGAGGACACTGAGGTCGTCCTCGGCCTTGAGGCCTAAATGAACCAAAAGCGTCGCGTCGCCGCCGTCGTCGAGGATCATGTTGGCCGTCTCGCCGCCGGGCCATTCGAAGATGCGGTGCGCATAGTCCCAGTAATCCTCGAGCGTTTCGCCCTTATAGGCGAAGACCGGAATCTCGGCCGCTGCGATGGCAGCCGCCGCGTGGTCCTGGGTCGAGTAGATGTTGCAGCTGGCCCAGCGCACTTCGGCACCGAGCGCCGTCAGCGTCTCGATCAAGACCGCCGTCTGGATGGTCATGTGCAGCGAACCGGCGATGCGCGCGCCTTTCAGCGGCTGTGCTTCGCCGTATTCGGCGCGTAGCGCCATCAGGCCGGGCATTTCCGACTCGGCGATATCCATCTCCTTGCGGCCCCAGTCGGCCAGCGAGATATCGGCGACGTAACAATCATTGAAGGGCATGAACGGGCTCCCAACAGTCCATTTAATCAATATGAAATCGGTGGCCGGGGTTTAACAGGCACGGGCGGAGCGGGCAAGGCGGAAGGATCGGGATTTGGCAGAAACGTATGTCTTCGAATCGGCAACGGAGAACGGCATTGGTTGAAAAAACAGCGTCGTCACGCGGATCGCCAAGATCCATTCATATCCTCTAACATTGCCCATCCGCTATCGTGCCGGCGGCGGTCGACTCGGGCCGTGCGGGTTCCTAGATTAGAGGAAGCGGTTGTGGGGGCATTCTCACTAGCAACTGAGGTGCGAGGGGACTGTGGAATACACCATCGAAGGCGACGGCGAGAGCCGGACCATCCAGGCGAAAGGCGCGCTGAAATTCGGCGATCATCCGATCGTGCCGTCCATATCCGAACTGATCCAGTTGAAAGCGGTCAATGAGATCGTTCTCGACCTGACCGACCTGGAAGGCATCGATTCGTTCGGTCTCGGGGTCCTCATCAAGATCAATCAGGCCGCCGGCACGGACGGGAAGTCGTTCAAGATTTCCGGTGTCCGGGGTCGGATACGCGAGACCTTCGACATTTTCAAGCTCGACCGGCAACTCACCGTTATCTGAAGCGCGGTTCACGCCAGCGCGTTGAAGTCGTCCAACAGGGTCGCGATACGCCCGGCGTCGGTCTGTTCCATGATCAGATTGGCGCGCACGGTGGCGGCGACGGCGTCCATCTCGCGGATGCGCTGTTTGACCCGCGGAATGTTGCCCGGCGACATGGACAGCTCGCGCAGGCCGAGCCCGGCCAGCACCGCCGTCAGGCGCGGGTCGCCGGCCATCTCGCCGCAGATGCTGATCGGGATGCCGGCCCGATGCGCGGCGGCGGTCGTGAACTGGATCAGGCGCAGTACCGCCGGGTGCAACGGGTTGAACAGCCCCGCCACGTGTTCGTTGGCGCGGTCGACGGCCAGCGTGTACATGGTCAGGTCGTTGGAGCCGACGGCCAGGAAGTCGCTGACGCCGGCCAGCGCATCGGCGGCCAGGGCGGCGCCCGGGACCTCGATCATGACGCCCAAGGGTGGCAGGGGATCGGGCACCGGTACTTTGGCGCGTTTGAGTTTGGTCGCCGCCTTCTCCAACAGTTTGCGCGCCCGCCGGACTTCTGAGACGGCGCTGACCATGGGCAACAGGATTCGGACCGGACCCAGGGTGCCGGTCCTGAGGATCGCCTTGAACTGGGCGTCAAGCAGGTCCTCGCGATCGAGCGACAGGCGGATGCCCCTGAGGCCGAGCGCGCTGGCGACGCCTTCATCGATGTCGCCCAAGATCCCGTCCGCCGCTTTCTCGCCGCCGAGGTCGAGGGTACGCACGGTAACCGGACGGCCGTCCATGCTCTCGACGATGCCCTTCAGCATGCGGAACTGCTCGTCGGCGTCGGGCACGTCGGCGCGGTTCATGTACAGGAACTCGCTCCTCAGCAACCCGATTCCTTCGGCCCCGGCCCGCTGCACGGCCTCGAGTTCCATCGGCAGTTCGACGTTGGCTTGAAGCTGGAATTCCGTACCGTCGCGGCTGCGGGCCGGTCGCGAGCGCATGTGCTCCAGCGCCTTGGCCTCGCGCACCATCTTTTCGCGCCGCGCCTTGTAAGTCCTGAGCGTCCGCGCTTCCGGATTGACGACAATACGGCCTTTGCTGCCGTCGATGACGACCGTGTCGCCGGAGCGGACACCGTCCATCAGCCCGTGCGCGCCGAGGACCGCCGGCAGTTCCAGGGCGCGGGCCATGATCGCGGTGTGGCCTTCGGCGCCGCCCAGCATGGTGCCGACGCCGGCAACCTGGCCGGGGTCGATCTGTGCCATGTCGGCCGGGCTCAAGGTGTCGGCGATGATAATGCTGTCGGCCGGCGGCGGGCTCAGGCGCCGCGCCGGGTTCTTGGTCAGGTTGATCAGGACCCGGTTGCCGACCTCGCGGATGTCGTCGAGCCGCGCCGCGATGTAGGCGTCGTCCATGGTCTGGAAGGTATCCGAGATATCAGCGATCTCGCGGGTGACGGCGGCTTCGGCGTTGATGCGCTGGTCGCCGATACGGCGCTTGGCGCCGCGCACCAGGCGCGAGTCCTCGAGCATGTGAAGGTAGGCGTCGAGCAGGAAACCGAGTTCCTCGGCGGCTGCGCCTTTCATGCTTTTGGCCCGGTATTGCAGGCGGCGCACCTGGCGTTGGGCCAAGTCGACGGCACGGGTCAGGCGTTCTTCCTCGCCGGCGACCTCGCGTTTCTTGATGGTGTATTCGGGGATGTCGACGACGCCGGTTTCGCGCACGTGGGCGGCACCGACGGCAATGCCGGACGACACACCGAGGCCGTCGAATACGACCTCGCGTGTTTTCCCCTTTTCGGCACTCATCTCAATCCTCGTCGAACCGCTGTTCGATGAGGTCGACGATGGCGGTCAACGCGGCATCCGCTTCCGGCCCGCGGGCCTCGAGGTCGATCTCGCATCCGGGGCCGGCGGCCAGCATCATCAGTCCCATGATCGAGGTGCCGGAAACGGTCTGGCCGGAACGGCTGACAGCGATATGGGCATCGTAGGAACCGGCCACCTTGACAAACTTGGCCGCCGCGCGGGCGTGCAGGCCGCGCTCGTTGAGGATCGTCGCCGTGTGCAGCCGAGGCGGTTGGTTCACGTCTCTTCCTGGGCCAACAGTTGAGACGCGATGTTGATGTACTTGCGGCCGGCTTCCTGGGCGCTGGCGACGGCCTGGGCCAACGGCTCGGTTTCGCGCACGGAGGCCAGTTTGATGAGCATCGGCAGGTTGACGCCGGCGACCACCTCGATGTCGGCCTTGTCCATGACCGATATGGCCAAGTTCGACGGCGTACCGCCGAACATGTCGGTGAGAAGCACCGATCCGTCGCCGTTGTCGACACTGTTGGCGCATTCGAGTATCTCCGCCCGGCGGTGTTCCATGTCGTCGTTCGGGCCGATGCAGACGGCCGCCACGTTGTCCTGCGAACCAACGACATGTTCGAGCGCGGCGATCAATTCCACGGCCAGATTACCGTGGGTTACCAGCACCATGCCGATCATCTTGTCTCTATCCTCTTCCCTTGTGAAAGGGCCTTCTCAGCGGTTTCTCGACGGCCGGGCCAATGGCAAGACACCCCTCGATTCGAACGCCGCGGCGCCCTCTTTTCTTATTTGATTTTGGACTCAAATCCCCAGTTTGTCCAAGTCCCTATGGCGCAGTTGGGCGGCCTTTCCCTGTTTCTCGAACCAACGGGCCAGGCGTTCGGCCGTATAGACGGAACGATGCCTCCCGCCGGTGCAACCGACGGCGATGGTCAGGTAGCTCTTGCCTTCGGCCTGATAGCCTCCGAGCAGCAGGTCAAGAAGGTCGGTCAGCTTGTCGAAGAAAGGCTGGAACGTCGGGTCGGTCTCGATATAAGCGCCGACCGGGTCGTCGCGCCCGGAAAGCGGCCGCAATTCGGGATCGTAGTGCGGGTTCTTTAAGAACCTTACGTCGAAGACCCGGTCGGCATCACGCGGCAGGCCTTTGCGGAAACCGAATGTGGTGATGAACACCGACAAGGCGGCCTCCCGGGTCAGGTGAAAGTGCTCCTCCAACGCCCTCTTGAGGTCGCCCAGCGCCATGTCCGAGGTATCGATAACGATGTCGGCGGCGCCGCGCAGCGCCGCCATCCTGTTGCGTTCGCGGCGGATGCCTTCGCTCAGCGGCCGGTCGACAGCCAGTGGATGACGCCGCCGGGTCTCCTTGAAGCGGCGGACCAGGATGTCGTCGACGCAATCCATGAACAGTACAGTCACCGCGACCCGGTCGTTGTTGCGCAGCCTGTCGATCTGCTCGAGGAATGCGGAAACGTCGAAGTCGCGGGTCCTGACGTCGACCCCGATGGCCAGTCCCCCCCGGCACGTCGCCGGAGGCCAGCAGGCGGTCGAAGAGCGACAGCGGCAGGTTGTCGACCGCCTCGAACCCGAGGTCCTCGAAATCCTTCAGGGCCGAGCTTTTGCCGGCACCCGAAACGCCGGTGACCAGGATGACGTGTGACCGATCGTCGGACGGGGTGGTGGTGTCAGTCATGGGCGCGCCTAATATCTCCTGTCGTCAAACCGACGGCAAGGGCGACCTTTTGGGCGACCGATATCTCGAACGGATCGAGGCGGAAAAGTGGCAGGCGTACGCCGGCGAGTGTCTTTTCGAGCGGGTCCGGGAGCCTCTCCGGTTCGCTCGAGGTCAGTTCGATCGCCAGTCCGACCGGAGACTCGCGGCCGGCCGGGCGGTCGATGATGCCGAGACCGCGCACTTCGATCAGCCCGAACAGGGCTTCCGGCGCGCGGGCAATCAGGACCCCGGATTCGTTATTTAGGTCGACCCGGTCATCGGCGATCAGAAGGGCGCCGGCGTCGATGAGGCGGAGCGCCAGATCGGATTTTCCGGATCCGGATGGACCGATGAGCAGGACACCGGTTTCCGCCATTGCGATACAAGTCGCGTGGATTTGCTCCTTCATGCGTTCGTCTCCGGGAGGCGTACGGTGAAGCGGGCGCCGGCGATCCGGTTGTCGAAGTCGACCCGGTTGGCGCCGGTCAGCGTGCCAAAATGGGCCTCGACGATTTGTTTCGAGATGTTGAGACCGAGCCCCGAATGGGTGCCGAATTTCTCTGTCTTCGGGCGTTCCGTGTAGAAACGTTTGAAGATGTTCTCCTCGGCACCGGCCGGGATGCCCGGTCCCTCGTCGTCGATGTCGACCCGGACGTAGCCCTTGTCCCGGCTGACCGAGACGGTAATCCGACCGTCCGGCGGGTTGAAAGAAACGGCGTTGGAGATCAGGTTGCGGAAGACCTGGGCGATACGGCTCTCGATCCCATCGACAATGACCGGGCGCTCGCCGCCGTCGGAGCGCTCGAGACGGATTTCTGGTCCTCCGTCCCGGGTCGTATTCTGGACATCGGCGAGCATCGCCAGCATGGCGCCGATATCGACTTTCTCGGCTTCCGCACGCGACAGTTCGGCGTCTAGGCGCGAAGCATCGGAGATGTCGCTGATCAGCCGGTCGAGGCGGGTCACGTCCTCGGCGATGATGGTCATTAGTTTCTTCTGCTGGTCCGGGTCCTTGAGGCGCGATGCCGTTTCGACGGCGCTGCGGAGCGAGGTCAACGGGTTCTTGATCTCGTGGGCGACGTCGGCGGCGAAACTCTCGATGGCATCCATGCGTTGCCACAGGGCCTCCATCATCTGACTGAGGGTCTCTGCCAGTTCGCCGATTTCGTCGCGCCGATCCGACATGTCGGGTATTCGATGGTGGCGACCGTGGTCGTGGCGGACCCGCTCGGCGGCGGCGGCAAGGCGGCGCAACGGGCGGGCGATTGTGCCGGCGAGGTAGCCCGAGATCAGCACCGTAACCGACAGAACCACGGCGAAAACCTTGAGGATGTCGCGCCTGACCTCGAACATCGCCGCATCGATGCGTTCGGAGCCCTTGGTCAGCATCAGGGCGCCGAGCACCTGCTTGTAGCGCTGCACCGGAACGGCGACGCTGAGCACCAGGCTTTCCCCGTCACCAGCGCGAAGCGCCTTGACGTAGTCGCCGTTGAGCGCCGCGACGACTTCCGGGTAGTCGCGGGCATGGGGCCGGGCCTTCTCCTCGTAGTGGCTGAGACGGCGGCTCGAAACCAAATGGCGCAAGACGCGGTCAAAGGCCTCGAGGACATCGCGGAACGGATCCCGGGATTGTTCCGGGGGCGGCAGTTCCTCGATGCGGATCGCCGCCTTGCTGCCGGCGAGCAGCCGCGAGTCGGCGGCCAGCTGACCGTTTCGCTTGAACAGGCGTGCCCGTGTGCCGGTTGTTTCGACCAAGCGGCGAACCATCTGGTTGGAAATTTCTGAAACCCGGTATTGCCCGCCCGACGTCTCCGCGACCGCCCCTTCGCTCAGGGCGACCGCGAACATTTCCGCCTGCGTCGCCAGCGCCGACAGTTCACCGTCGATCAGGTTGTCCTTGTATTCGCCGAGATAGAGAATGCCGGCCGCTAGGATGGCCAGCGCCAGGATATTGACGGTGAGGATACGCCGGGTGATCGGCGAAATGAGCCGTGTCTTGTGCCGCTCGCTGGCCCGTTCCGTGGTCCCCCGTTTCATTCGTTCCGTCAGTTCGTCTTGTAGCGATAGCCGACCCCGTAAAGAGTTTCGATCTCCGCGAAGTCGTTGTCAACGGCCTTGAATTTGCGCCTGAGGCGTTTGATATGGCTGTCGATTGTCCGGTCGTCGACGTAGATGTGCTCGCCATAGGCGGCGTCGATCAACTGATCGCGGTTCTTGACGTGGCCGGGCCGCCGGGCAAGCGCCTCGACGATGAGGAATTCGGTGACGGTCAGGTTGATTTCATCGTCCTTCCAGGTGCAAAGGTGCCGGGACGAATCGAGGACCAGATCACCCCGCCTGATGATGTCGTCGTCGCCGGGATCCTTTTGCGTCGTTTCGTGGCGGCGAATGACGGCACGGATGCGTTCCATGAGCAGGCGTTGTGAAAAGGGCTTTTTGATGTAGTCGTCGGCGCCCATGCGCAGGCCCATGATCTCGTCCACCTCGTCGTCCTTCGAGGTCAGGAAGATGACCGGAAGATCGCCCTTGCGGCGCAGTTCGCCGAGCAACTCCATGCCGTCCATGCGCGGCATCTTGATGTCGAGGATGGCCAGATCGACCGGCCGCCGGCCCAGGCCGTGCAGGGCTTCGGCGCCGTCCGCATAGGTATCGACGTCGTACCCTTCGTCTTTCAGGGCGGCGGACAGGGACGCCAGAATGTTTTGGTCATCGTCGACGAGGGCGATGGTGTGAGCCATGAAAGATGCCTTTCATCCAGTTTGGTTCTTGAACCCGTGTCCTATGCCCCGTTTGTGGCGAAATTATAACCCCAAAAGGGCGTCACCGTTACCGCGGTTTCGGGGAAGTCGGGATTTCCGGGTTCAGACATGGCCGGCCTTCCTGACAATGCAATGATAGGACGCCCCTGATTGCGAAAGGTGCTGGACAAATCCGCCCAACCCGGAACAGTCTTTAAACCATGGGGCAAGCTATTCGCGGATTCGTGAAACTTCTGGTCGGATCGTTGCGCGATCTGACACCGATTATCCTGACCGTCGCCTTTTTCCAGGCGGTGGCCCTGCAACAGCCGTTCCCCAATCTCGACGACGTCCTGGTTGGCTTGGTTTTCGTCGTCCTCGGTCTGACGTTGTTCATCCAGGGCCTCGAGATGGGGCTGTTTCCGTTGGGCGACGACATGGCCGAGGCGTTCGCCCGGAAAGGCAGTCTCGGTGCCCTCTTGTCCTTCGCCTTCGCCTTGGGATTCGGCACCACGGTCGCCGAACCGGCGTTGATCGCCGTCGCTGACGAAGCCGCCAAGGTGGCGGCGGAAGCCGGCGCCATCGCGCAGGATGCGGACGCGCGGAGCACCTATGCCGATTCGCTGCGTATCGTCGTCGCGCTGTCGGTCGGAGTGGCGCTGGTCATCGGCGTGTTCCGGATCGTCAAGGGATGGCCGATCCATTATTTCATCATCACCGGGTACGTTCTGGTCGTCGCCATCACGCCTTTTGCGCCCGATGAGATCGTCGGCATCGCCTATGACGCCGGTGGCGTCACCACGTCGACGATCACGGTACCCTTGGTCACGGCGCTCGGCGTTGGATTAGCCACCACCATCCGCGGGCGCAACCCGATGAGCGACGGTTTCGGGTTGATCGCCTTTGCCAGCCTGACGCCGATGATCTTCGTGATGATCTTCGGGATCGTGGTGTGAGGCCGCCATGGAAATGATCACCTCCATCTTCGAAACGACGCTGGCCACCGTCATGGACGTGTTGCCGATCGTCGCCATCCTGTTGGGTTTCCAGGTTTTCGTCCTCAGGCAGAAACCGCGTCACCTGCACCGCATCATCATCGGCCTGGTCTACGTGCTGGTCGGACTGAGTTTCTTCCTGGTCGGACTGGAGAAGGCGCTGTTCCCGCTTGGCAACGCCATGGCCGAACAGTTGACGGCGCCGGATTTCACCGGTCAGTCGCCGGCGGTTGCCATTGATTGGCGCAATTATGTCTGGGTCTATGTTTTCGCGGCGACCATCGGTTTTGCCACCACGGTCGCCGAACCGTCGCTGATTGCCGTTTCCATCAAAGCCGAAGAGATCGCCGGTGGCGGTATCAGCGCCTGGGGATTGCGTCTCGCGGTGGCGATCGGCGTCGGCATCGGCGTCGCCGTCGGCACCTACCGCATCGTTTCGGGTACGCCGCTCAGTCTCTACATCATGGCCGGCTATGCGGTCGTCATATTCCAGACCTTCCGCGCGTCGAAAATGATCATTCCGCTGGCCTATGACTCCGGTGGCGTGACGACATCGACGGTGACGGTTCCGGTCCTGGCGGCCCTCGGCCTCGGCTTGGCGGCGGCCGTGCCGGGCCGCAGCCCACTGATCGATGGCTTCGGCCTGATCGCCTTTGCAAGTGTGTTTCCAATTATGTCGGTGTTGGGATATGACATGTTCGCAACATGGCTCCAACGTCGGCAACGCTCGAAAACCAAAGAGATGTCAGACGAGGAGGATGGAAAGTGAACCTGAAATTGATCATGGCCCTGGTGGCCGACGAAAAGACGGACACGGTCATGGAGGCGGCGCGCGAAGCCGGAGCGACGGGCGCCACCGTAATCACCAGTGTCCGCGGCGAGGGTCTGAATCCAACGAAAACGTTTTTAGGACTCGACATTTCGGCACAACGTGATGTCCTGATGTTCATCGTCGCCGCGCCCAAGGCCCGTGAGATCCTGGAAACGATTGCCGAGGCCGGTCAGTTCGACGAGGAACCGGGAACGGGGATCGCAGTCCAGATCGAAATCGAGGATGCGGTCGGCCTCACCACCCAGGCCGACGTCATCCAGCAAGAGATCGAGGAATCGATATGAACGAGCAAGACATCGTCCGAGTCCGGGACGTTATGACACCGGACGTCAAAACCATCGACCGCATACAAACGGTCGCTGAGGCCATCGAGATGATGCGGCACTCCGGTGTCAGCTCATTGATCGTCGAACGGCGCAATGAGAACGACGAGTTCGGGCTGATTGTCGTTTCCGATATCGCCACCAAGGTCATCGGTCCCGACAAGTCGCCGGATCGCGTCAACGTCTACGATGTCATGACCAAACCGGTGATCACCGTTCATGGGGACATGGATATCCGCTACGCCGTCCGCCTGCTCGGGCATTTCAAGATTAGCCGGGCCCTGGTGATCGACCAGGCGCGGGCCCTGCTCGGTATCGTGACGCTACGCGACATGGTGCTGCGGCACGGCCAGGGTTCCTGATCAGGACGGTCGACTGAGGAGCCCGCCGTGCCCCGCCGGCCGGAGATGACCCGCGACCAGATGATCGGCGCCTGCCGCGACCTCCTCCGCGGCTGCCGCTCCGGGTCCTTGTCCACGGCAATGGCGGTATCCGATGGCTGGCCTTACGCTTCTCTCGTCACCTACGCGACCGACATCGACGGTTGTCCTCTCTTCCTCCTCTCCACACTCGCCGACCACACCCGCAACATCGCCGCCGACCCGCGCGCCGCACTCCTCGTCGAAGCCGCCTCCGGGCGTTCCAATCCGCAAACCGGACCTCGGGTGACGCTGCAGGGCAAGGTGCGGAAAAGCCGCGAGCCGCGCCACGGCAAGCGTTTTCTCGCCCGCCACCCGCAAGCGAGACTGTATGCCGGTTTTGGTGATTTCGCCTTCTATCGGATGACGGTGGAAAAGGTGCATTTCGTCGGCGGTTTCGCCCGCGCCCGTTGGCTGCGCGGCCGCGATTTACGCTCGCCGGGCGCCGCCGCGAAAGCCCTGGCCGCCATCGAGGACAGTGTCATCGATCATATGAACGGCGATCACGCCGAAGCCCTCGACCTCATCGCCAACCGATTACTCGGCCGCAGGGGGAGCGGCTGGAAAATGGGCGGTCTCGACCCGGATGGGGTGGACCTGGTCCTTGACGGCCGGTGGGCCCGTGTCGGGTTCCGGGCCTCCGTGGGCTCGGCCGAAGAGGTGCGCGGCGAACTCGTCCGCTTGACGAAGGCGGCACGCGGAAATCCGTAGGGACGCGGGGATCTCCGGAAACAACTAGGGAAAACGAAAAAAAGCCGGCCTCCGAGGCCGGCTTTTCGTTCGAATTCAGGCGTCGTTTCAGGCGACGTCGGTCATCCGCCAAATGTCCGGCTGAGTGCTAACCCGCTCGGCGAGGGCCTGGCGTTGGGCCTCGAGGGCATCGGGCAGGTGTGAGCCGAAGGTGGTGTAGTACTCTTCGACACCGGTCACCTCCGCTTCGGCGCCGGCCCGCTCGATATCCATGATCTGGCTGTATTTGTCCCGGTCGAAATCGAGGCCGCCCCAGGTGATGTCTTCATAGCGGGGCATCTTGCCGAACGGGCTGTCGACGGCCTCGGCACGGCCGTGAACGCGATCGACGACCCATTTCAGGACGCGCATGTTCTGGCCGAAACCGGGCCAGATGAATTTGCCGTCGTCGTCCTTGCGGAACCAGTTGACCCGGAAGATGCGCGGCAGCTTGATGTCTTCGCGGCTTCCCATCTCCAGCCAATGGGCCCAGTAGTCGGCCATGTTGTAACCGATGAACGGCAGCATGGCGAAGGGGTCGCGGCGGATCGCCGCCTGGCCGATGGCCGCGGCGGTGGCTTCCGATCCCATGGTCGAGGCCATGAACACACCGTGGTCCCAGTCGAAGGCCTCGTAGACCAGGGGGAAGGTGGTCGACAGGCGGCCGCCGAACATGAAGGCGCTGATCGGCACCCCGGCCGGGTCTTCCCAGGCATCGTCGTAGGACGGGCACTGTTTGATCGGTGCCGTGAACCGGGAGTTCGGATGGGCCGCGGGGGTCTCGCTCGCCGGCGTCCAGTCGTTGCCCTTCCAGTCGATGGCGTGGGCCGGCGGATCGCCGTCCATGCCCTCCCACCACACGTCGCCGTCGTCCGTCAATGCCACGTTGGTGAAAATGCTGTTTTCCTTCAACGTCTCCATGGCGTTCGGGTTCGACGAGTAGTTGGTCCCCGGTGCGACGCCGAAGAAGCCGGCTTCCGGATTGATCGCATGAAGCGTGCCGTCGGCGGACGGCTTGATCCAGGCGATGTCGTCGCCAACGGTCGAGGCCTTCCAACCTTCGAAACCGACCGGCGGGATCATCATCGCCAGGTTGGTCTTGCCGCAGGCGCTCGGAAAGGCGCCGGCCACGTAGGTGCGCTCGCCCTCCGGCGATTCGAGGCCGAGGATCAGCATGTGTTCGGCAAACCATCCCTCGTCGCGGGCCATGGCCGACGCGATGCGCAGCGCCAGGCACTTCTTGCCGAGGAGCGCGTTGCCGCCGTAACCGGACCCGTAGGACCAGATCTCCCGGGTTTCCGGGAAGTGCACGATGTACTTGTCCGAGATGTCGGGCGCGCAGGGCCAGGGGACGTCCTCCTGACCGGGTTCCAGGGGCGCGCCAACCGAATGCACGCTCGGAATGAAAAAGCCGTCCGGGCCGAGGGCGTCGAGGACCGCCTGACCCATGCGGGTCATGATCTTCATGTTGGTGACAACGTAGGGTGAATCGGTGATCTCGATGCCCGGGTAAGCGATCGGCGAACCGATCGGTCCCATGCTGAACGGGATCACGTACATGGTGCGCCCGCGCATGCAGCCGTCGAAGATCCCGTTGAGGATGCCCCGCATTTCGTCGGGCGCTTTCCAATTGTTGGTCGGACCTGCGTCGGCTTCGTTCTCACTGCAAATGAAGGTGCGTTCCTCGACGCGGGCGACGTCGCTCGGATGCGAGCGCGCAAGGTAACTGTTGGGCCGTTTTTCCGGGTTGAGCCGAACATAGGTTCCGCTATCGACCATCAACTGGCTGAGACGGTCGTACTCCTCTTCGGATCCGTCACACCAATAGACGTCATCCGGCTTGCAGAGCGCGACGATCTCGTCGACCCAAGCCAAAAGTTTCGCGTTGTCCGTGCGCGCATTGCTGGATTGCAGCATGTCTCTAACCTCGCCTGTTTAATCAATCGTGGCCGTGATGTGCTGGCATACGGCCGCTCCGCCCTCCAGCGATTTTCAAGATACCCACGTCCTACGGGAGTCTCAAGCATCAGGGTGCCAGTATCTGACTAAAATCAAATTTGATCTTATTTGCGAATAATTATCAATTGCATTAAATTCGCGCTAAAACTCGTCTCGAGACGGCCTCGGGGCCAACTTCACCAGACGGCAGACGGGAGATCTTGATGACCCTTTTCACGGCGGAAACGTCCTTGCGGCAGCTTTGCCCGGCCCGCGACTTGTCACCGGCCGAACGGCTTCTGGTCCGTTCGATTCGAACCATGGTGTTCACGGACAATGGGGGAAAAGCAGTGGCGCGGGCGTTCCGCCGGAAACTGGGCGACGCGGCGGCCCATCAGGCGCTGGCTGCGTTGTTCAGTTTCGTCGGGCTGTTGTCCGGCAATGCGCGGCGCAACTTGCGGTTCAGGCTGCCGCAATGCCGCAAGGTCAGTGCCGACGAACGGACGCTGGTCGCGCTGCTCGCGGCCCTGCAGGCCGGCCGCATGAGCCACGCGCGATCACTGATCGGCTGGTTGCTCCCGCCCGGGACACAGGAGCCGGCATTTGCTTACGCCGCCAGCCTTGCGCGCGGGTTCCGCGAGGGCGGTCTCATGTTCAACGGACCGTCGGTCCGGCGGACTCCAAAGCGTTCGACGGAAACCGCAACGCCGTTGGCGGATACCCGCAAGAGCCTCGTCGTTCTATAGGCTCGATGCGCTTGCCGGTGTCAGTCCGATGTCTGTGGTTTGTCACGGCGCATGGCCGACCAGGCGAGCATTGCCCATCCGGATATGAAGAGCATGCCGCCGATCGGCGCCGCTCCCGGCACAGGTGTCTCGCCGGTGATACAGAAGGCATAGAGCGATCCGGAAAACATGATGATCCCGGCCGTGAAAAACCAGCCGGCGCGGGCAGCCCACCGTCCGGAGGTGCCGGACCGTTTCGCTGACAGCCAGGCGACCCCGAAGAGCGCCAGGGTATGCCACATGTGGTATTGGACGGCGGTCGAGAAGACTTCGCGCAGCCCCTGGTCGCCTTCCAGCCAATGGTAGCCGAACGCACCGCCCCCGACGCCGAGAATCCCGCTGATGCCGGCGACGACGACCCAGAACCGCCAGCTATCCGAAATCATGACCCGATCGGCTCCGTCCGGCGGATAGACTGCAAGACGGCGTCTTCGAACGGACCGGCGGCCAGGCCGTCCGTCGCCTCCAGCGCATCGAGAAAGGATGCCATGTCTTTTTCGAGGATTCCCATGGTGTTTTCCGGGTCGTAGCCTTCGCGGGCCCAATCGATATCATCGAAATGATCGCCGTACCAGGTGCCGCCCGAGCTGGTGCGCATGACGTCGAGCAGCGTATCGCGTTCGACACCCAGCGCCGCGGCGGCACCCATCGCGCGGCGGACAGCGACGACGCTCGACGTGGCGACGAAATTGTTGATGACCTTGACCGTCATGCCGGCGCCGCGCTCGCCGAGATGGTGAATGCGTTCCCCCATGGCTTCGAAGAGGCGGGCCAGGGCGCCGACCGACGCCGTGTCCCCGCCGACCATGAAGGTCAGCGTGCCGTTGCGGGCCCGATGCGGCGCCCCGGACATGGGGGCGTCGAGGAGGTCGGTGCCGACCGGCAGTTTCCGGGCGACCTCCGGAATGACGCGCGGCGACAGGGTTGAGCAAAGAACCAGGGTGTCGGGCGGGCTCTCCACCGAAAATATCGCTTGTTGGTCGAAGCAAAGGTCCATGGTCTGGCGGCGGTCGCGGACGACGGAAAACACGCAATCCACCCGCGCCGCGAACTCCGCCGGATCGGCGATCATGCGGGGAGCAAAAGTCCCGAATTCCGCGACCGGGCGGACATCGAACCCCCAGACCTCGAAACCCGCATCGTGCAGGCGTTCGGCCATGGGCAACCCCATGGCGCCGCAGCCGGCCATACCGAAAACCCGTGTCTCTGCAACCGGGGTCATCTCCCGCGGGTCTCCGCCGCCGCCACGAGCGCGCGGAAGATCTCGAAATCCGGTTCCCCCGGTGCGGCGAAGAACTCGGGGTGCCATTGGACGCCGAGGGCAAAACGGTGGCCCGGAAATTCGATCCCTTCGACAACGCCGTCGGGGGCCCGGGCGTTGACGGTGACGCCCGCCGGTTGGTTTCTCAACGCTTCGCGGTGCGCCGTGTTGACCTCCATCTCCGTGCGGCCGGTGATTTTCTGCAGCAGGCTGCCGGGCTCGATGGCGATGGAATGGGCCTTTTCCTCGGCCGGCCTTTCGTCCAGATGGTCGATGCGGGTTTCGAGCTCGTGGCGGACGTCGCGATAGAAGTGACCGCCCATGAGGCCGGCCATGACCTGCATCCCAGCGCAAATGCCGAGGATCGGCGTGTCGCTATCGAGCAGTGATTGGGTCAATTCCGTCTCGAAGGCGAAGCGGGGTTCGATCTGGCCATCTTGCGCCGCTTCGCCATACCAGGCGTCCGGGAACGGGTAGCGGCCGCCCGGCGTGACCACGCCGTCGCAAGACGCGACCATCTCGCCCAAGGCTTCCGCCAGATAGGGAAGGGCGACAGGCAGGCCGCCCGCCATCCAGACCGCATCGAAGTAGGCGATGCGGATCGCATAATGGGGGCGCGCCGAAAACGAGCCGCTGGATTCGTAGTCCATCAGGATCCCGATGGTCGGCCGGCCGGTCATTCGATTCCCTTTCGTCCTGTGTTATCGTGCCGCATGCCGGATGGGAACGGCAGCGCATTTCAACCCCCATCATGCCGATGGAGCGCCCGGGGAAAAGGACCAAAATGCAGGATACGGCGCGATACCGGGTTCTCGACCAGGAGAACCACCCCTTCGCCGACCTCAGAGCCGTGTATCAGTATTGGGACGAACGCCGCGGCGCGCGCTTCGCGCCCGCGTGGTCGGATATCGACCTGGTGTCCCTGCCTGCCCATGTCATTCCCCGCGTCTGCGTCGTCGACAGTAGAAACGATGGCACCGATTTTACCTACCGCTTTTGGGGAACGGCGATCACCGACATGCATCACTATGACTTGACGGGTGAGTCGGTGATGGAACTGGAGCCGCCTCACTATGCGCGATCCATCCGAGACCAATACGTTCTCGTCTTCGAGGCGCGCAAACCGCTGTTGTTCCTGAACGAAGTACCTCTGCCCAGCGGTCTAATCACCTACTATGCCGCTTTGCGCCTGCCTTTGACTTCGGACGGCAGCAATGTGGATGTCCTGATGAGCGCCGAAGAATATGGCGAACACAGAGAGCAACTTGAGGACTATTTCGAAGAGACCTGGCGCGAACACGAAGAACTCACGGGTCACTAACCGGTCGTCTCGATCTACACAGCGCTCTTCAACGAACTCAACTCTTCCGCCGTCAGGGGATGCTCCAGCTTGTCGAGCATTTCCTTCGGCACGACCTGCCAGAACTTGCCAATCTCCAGGTTCCAATCGTTGAGCAAGCCGAGTGCGTAGCGGGAGTGAGTGCGCTTGACGTGTTGCTGAACGAGAACCTTGAGGACGTCTTCCCAATACTCGGTTTCGATCCGGTTCCAGGTGACGGTCTCCGCATTGACGTGGTGTTCGAATGTGTCGTCGGGATCGTAAACGAACGCCATGCCGCCGGTCATGCCGGCCGCGAAGTTGGCGCCGATCCGCCCAAGTACGACGGCGATGCCGCCGGTCATGTATTCGCAGCCATTCGACCCGCAGCCTTCAATGACCGCCTGGGCGCCCGAATTGCGAACACAGAACCGTTCGCCGGCTTGGCCGGCCGCGAACAGCCGTCCGGCGGTGGCGCCGTAGAGGACCGTGTTGCCGATGATCGTGTTGTTCTCGCTCTCCAGCGGGCTCGATACGGTCGGGCGCAATACGATGATGCCACCGGACAGGCCCTTGCCGACATAGTCGTTGGCGTCGCCCAGGACCTCGAGGGTCAGCCCCTGCACGGCGAAGGCGCCGAGCGATTGGCCGGCCGAGCCGCGCAGCCGCACGGTCAGCGTCCCCGGTGCCAGCCCGGTCATGCCGTACTTGCGCGTGATCATTGAGCTGGTCCGCGTGCCGACGGCGCGGTGCGTATTGCGGACCGAATAAGTGAGTTGCATCTTCTCACCGAACTCGAAGGTCGGCTTGGCGTCCTTGATGATCTGGGCATCGAGCGTATCCGGCACCTCGTTGCGGCCATCGAGCGCCGCATGCCGTGGGAACCCGCCGGCATCGGCCTGGGCCAGGAGCGCATTGAGATCGAGATCGTCCAACTGCGGTGACCCGCGGCTGACCTGTGTGAGAAGATCGGCTCGGCCGATGATCTCGTCCAGTGACCGGAAGCCCAGTTCGGCGAGGATTTCCTCGACCTCCTCGGCGATGAAGGTGAACAGGTTGACCACCTTTTCCGGCGAGCCGGTGAATTTCTCGCGGAGCTTTTCGTCCTGGGTGCAGACGCCCACCGGGCAGGTGTTGGAATGACATTGACGGACCATGATGCAGCCCATGGCGACGAGGGACGCGGTGCCGATGCCGAATTCGTCGGCCCCCAGCATGGCGGCGATGACGACATCACGGCCGGTTTTGAAGCCGCCGTCGACCCGTAGCGTCACGTTGTGGCGGAGCCGATTGAGGGTAAGCACCTGGTTGGCCTCGGACAGCCCCATCTCCCAGGGGATGCCGGCGTACTTGATTGACGACTGCGGGCTCGCCCCGGTGCCGCCGTCGTGCCCGGATATGAGGATGGTGTCGGCCTTGGCCTTGGCGACACCGGCGGCGATGGTGCCGACGCCGGTGCGCGCCACCAGCTTGACGCAGACCTTGGCGCCCGGGTTGATCTGCTTGAGGTCGTAGATCAGTTGCGCCAGATCCTCGATCGAATAGATGTCGTGGTGCGGCGGTGGCGAGATCAGGGTGACGCCCGGTGTCGAGTGCCGCATCCTGGCGATCAGTTCCGTCACCTTCAACCCGGGCAGCTGCCCGCCTTCGCCGGGCTTGGCGCCCTGCGCCATCTTGATCTCGATCTCCTGGCAGTTGTTGAGGTACTCGGCGGTGACCCCGAAGCGCCCCGACGCGATCTGCTTGATGGCTGAGGAGGGATTATCGCCGTTTGGCCGGGGCTGGAAGCGGGACGGGTCTTCGCCGCCCTCGCCCGAGTCGGATTTGGCGCCGATCCGGTTCATGGCGATCGACAGCGTCTCGTGGGCTTCCGGCGACAGGGCACCCAAGGAGATGCCCGGTGCCACCAGGCGTTTTCTGATTTCGGTGACGCTCTCCACTTCCTCGACCGGTACCGGGGCGTTCTGTCGCTTAAAGTCGAACAGGTCGCGCAGGTAGATGGGCGGCAGATTGCGGATGCCTTCGCTGTAGCGGCGATAGACCGAATAGGACTCGGTCGTGACGGCGTTTTGCAGGATGTGGATCAGCTTGCCGTCGTGCCCGTGCCGTTCGCCGCTGGCGCGATAGCGGTAGAAGCCGCCAACGGGGAGCGGCACCGGGGTTTCCCGGTAGGCTTCCCGGTGCATGTCGATGACGGCGTTCTTGATGCCCGAGAAACCGATCCCCGATATGCGCGACGCCATACCGGGGAAGAACTCGGCGACCAGCGCGCGGCTCAGGCCGACGGCCTCGAAACAGTAGCCGCCCCGGTACGAGCTGATGATGCTGATGCCCATCTTCGACATGATCTTGAGGAGACCGTTGTCGATGGCGGTGACGAAGTTGCGGATGCAGTCGTCGAGCGGGGCGTCGCCCAGCAAGCCCCGGCGATGGCGCTCGGCGATGGTCTCCTCGGCTAGGTAGGCATTGATCGTCGTCGCCCCGACACCGGTAAGGACGGCGAAATAATGGACGTCCATGCATTCGCCCGAGCGCACGTTGATCGAGGTGAAGGTGCGCAGCTCCTGGCGCACCATGTGGGTGTGAACGCCGCCGGCGGCCAGGATCATCGGGATCGGCGCGCGGCCGGCATCGACGTTCATGTCGGACAGGATCAAATGGGTGAGGCCGCCGCGAACGGCGTCTTCCGCCTCAGCACGGATGCGGTCGAGGGCCGCGCCGAGCGCCCCGCGCCCGTCATCGGGATCGAAGGTGCAGTCGATCTCGATGGCTGTTTCGCCCAGGTAATCGCGCATGGCGTCGAACTCGGCGGTGGTCAGCACCGGGCTCTCCAGCTGCAGGAGGTCGCATTGGCTGGGGGTCTCCTCGAGGATGTTGCCAAGGTTGCCGAGGCGCGTCTTCAGGCTCATCACCCGGCGTTCGCGGAGACTGTCGATCGGCGGGTTGGTGACCTGGCTGAAGGCCTGGCGGAAGAAATGATGCAGGCCCCGGTACTTGTCGGAGAGCACCGCCAGGGGCGCATCGTCGCCCATGGAGCCGGTTGCCTCCTTGCCCTCCTCGGCCATGGGGTGGAGGATCAGTTCCATGTCCTCCATGGTCAGGCCGAAACAGTGCTGGCGGCGGCGCAGCTCCTCGGGCCCGAACAGCGCACCCTGGCCATGCGACGACTTGATGATGTCGTCGATGATTTTGATGTTGCCGGTCCACTCGCCGTAGGGGTGGCGATCGGCGAGCCGGTCCTTGATCTCCTTGTCCCGATAGAAGGTGCCGCCTTCGAGGTCGATGGCGATCATGCCGCCGGGGCCGAGCCGGCCCTTCTCGACAATGTCGCTCTCCGGCAGCTCGACCATCCCGGTTTCCGAGCCGACGATGAGCAGGCCGTCTCGGGTCCTGGAAAAGCGCATCGGCCTGAGCCCGTTGCGGTCCATGCCGGCGACCACCCAGCGGCCGTCGGAGGCACAGATGGCGGCCGGGCCGTCCCAGGGCTCGAGGACGCTGTTGCAATAGGCGAACAGGTTGCGGTGGTTGTCGGGCATGGTCGCGTTCTGGCCGACCGATTCCGGGATCATCAAGGCCTTGACCGCCGGTGCCGTGCGGCCGCCCCGGCAGATCAGCTCGAAAACCGCATCAAGGGCCTCCGAATCGGAACTGCCTGATTGGATTACCGGCTTCACGTCCTCGATGTCGTCGCCGAACAGCGGCGAGGCGATCTTCGGTTCATGGCAGGCGGCCCAGTTGACGTTGCCCTTGAAGGTGTTGATTTCGCCGTTGTGGGCGAGCATGCGGAAGGGCTGCGCCAGGCGCCAGGTCGGGAAGGTGTTGGTCGAATAACGCTGGTGGTAGATGGCGAAACTGGAGACGAAGCGTTCGTCCAGGAGATCGGGATAGAAAGCGGTCAGCTGTTCGGCCAGAAACATGCCCTTGTAGACGACGGACCGGCAGCTCAGCGAGCAGATGTAGAAACCGGTGATATGTTCGTCGAGAACGCTTTTCTCGATGCGTCGCCGGACCACGTAGAGATCGCGTTCGAAGGCCTCATCGTCGAGGCCGCCCTTGGGCCCCTGGCTCGGCTTGGCGATCATGATCTGCTCGATCTCGGGCCGCGTGGTGTTGGCCTTCTCGCCGATGATGTCGGCGTTGATCGGCACCTGGCGCCAGCCGAATATGGAATAACCGGCACGCAGGATTTCCGTTTCGACGATCGAGCGGCACCGCTCCTGGGCGCCGAGGTCGGTTTTGGGGAGGAACAGCATGCCGACGGCGAGGCGCTCCTCGCCCGGTTCGTGGCCGGTGTCGCGGATGTGCTGTTTGACGAATTCCCAGGGGATCTGCACGTGAATGCCGGCGCCGTCACCGGTCTTGCCATCGGCATCGACGGCACCGCGGTGCCAGACCTTCTTGAGGGCCTCGATGCCAGCCTCGACGACGCGGCGGTCGGGCTTGCCGTCGATGGCGGCGACCAGGCCGACGCCGCAGGATGCGTGTTCCTCGGCCGGGTCGTAGAGGCCGTTCTCCATCAGGTGCCGGGCGTTTTCGATCCAGGCCTCGGCGCTGTCGCCGGTCGTCGGTTTGCGGGTGGTCATGGTTCGGCGCTCCTCACGAGGCCCGGGCGAGCTCGGCGAGGCCGAGCGCTTTCATCTGGATGTAGTCGTGGATGCCGTCCGCCGCGTCGCGTCCGTCGCGGATCGCCCAGACGACGAGCGATGCACCGCGCATGATGTCGCCAGCGGCGAACACGCCGGGGACGTTGGTCAGCTTGTTGGGCTCGAGGACCCTGACCGTGCCCCATTCGGAGATGGCCAGTTCCGGCTCACCGAACAGCTGCGGCAGGTTTTCCGGATCGAAGCCGAGGGCCAGTATCACCAGGTCGGCATCGAGGGTGAAGCTGGACTCGGGGATGGGCTGCGGCGTCTGGCGTCCGGAAAAGTCGGCGACGCCGAGATGGATGCGATGGGCGCGGACCGCGTTGACGGTGGCGTCGCCGAGAAAAGCTTCCGGGGCCGACAGCCAGACGAATTCGACGTCTTCTTCCTCCGCATTGGCCACCTCACGCTGCGATCCCGGCATGTTGGCCCGGTCGCGTCGGTACAGGCACTTGACCGTTTGGGCGCCCTGTCGCACGGCGGTGCGCACACAGTCCATGGCCGTATCGCCGCCACCGATGACGACGACGTTCTTGTCCTTGGCGTTAAACTCGCCCGAGTCGAATTCGGGGACGGAATCCCCCAACCCTTTGCGGTTGCTGGCCGTCAAATAGGTGATCGCCTGGTGGATGCCGCCGAGGCCGACACCGGGGACCTGGAGGTCGCGGGATTGGTAGACGCCGGTGGCGATGAGGACGGCGTCGTGGAGCTGGCGCAGGTCGGCGAGCGACGCGTCGCGGCCGACTTCGAAACCGAGATTGAACCGAACGCCGCCGTCCTCGAGGAGCCGGGCCCGCTTAATGACGATGTCCTTCTCGAGCTTGAAACCGGGAATGCCGTAGATCAGCAGTCCGCCGGCCCGATCGTGGCGGTCATAAACATGAACTTGGTATCCATACTGGCGGAGCCGTTCCGCAGCGGCGAGTCCGGCCGGGCCGGCGCCGATGATGCCGACCGAGCGGTCGATCTCTTGCACGGGCGCAGGCGGTTTGACCCAGCCCCGTTGCCAGGCGGTATCGGTGATGAAACGCTCGATGGACCCGATGGTGACCGTATCGTGGCGGGACTGCTCGAGCACGCAGGACCCCTCGCACAGGCGGTCCTGCGGACAGATGCGCCCGCAGATTTCCGGAAAGGTGTTGGTCGCCTGGCTGACCGCGTAGGCCTCCTCGAGGCGCCCCTCGGCGGTCAGCTTCAGCCAATCGGGAATGTTGTTCTGCAAGGGGCAGTGAATTTGGCAATAGGGGATGCCGCATTGTTCGCAGCGGGACGCCTGCTCCGCCGCGCCGACGTCGGTATAGTCGCCGTAGATCTCGCCGAAGTCGTCGAGGCGCCTTTCCGCATCCCGCTTGTCCGGCATCAGCCGACCGATCCGTACGAATTGCTGCATCAAGTCGGACATGGTCCGGATCTCTCCTTATGAGCCAGGGCAACGTCTGAGCCAGGGCGACGGCGGTTCCGCTTCGAGCCTCCCGCCGGGTGCGGTCGGCCGCCCGAAATCGGCTTTAGCCGGTCGGGGGAGGCGATATAAAACCGCCTCGGCACTCGAATGCAAGAAAAAAGGTCAGCTTTGTTTACTTTTTTTGCCGACTTTCCCTCCGGTGGCATTGTACACGCCTTAGGGGAGGTCCGCAAATGGCTGTCCATGAAGTATTTTAGTCTCGAAACGGTACGAAAACAGTCTTTGTGGGAACCAAAGGGAATGGTGTAAAACTCCCTAGATTTGGGGGGCTACGAGAGTGCCGTTTCAACATCTTGCGATCCTGGCCGTGGTCCAGGGGATCACGGAGTTTCTGCCGATCAGTTCGTCGGGGCATTTGGTGTTGGTTCCGGCGGTTCTCGGCGTGCCGGACCAGGGATTGTTGCTCGACGTCGCCGTGCATGTGGGCACCCTCGGCGCCGTCCTGCTCTATCTCTGGCGGGACATCGGCGCCATGATCATGGGTGTCGGCCGCACCCTTCGCGGCCGCAACGACCCGGGGGCCCGGCTGTTCGGGTTTCTCGTCGTCGGCACGATCCCCGTTGTCGCCGCCGGTTTCGCTCTCAATCACTATTATCCCGAGGGCATCCGGAGCCTCACCGTCATCGGCTGGACGACGCTCGGGTTCGGGCTCTTGCTGATGATCGCCGATCAGGTCGGCATGACGCTCAGGCGTATCGAACACCTGCGCTACGGCGACGTCATCATGGTCGGCGTCGCCCAGGTCCTGGCCTTGATCCCCGGGACCAGCCGGTCCGGCATCTGCATGACGGCCGGCCGGGTGCTCGGCATGGAACGCACCGACGCGGCCCGTTTCGCCATGTTGCTTGGCATCCCGGCGATCAGCGGTGCCGGCGTCCTCAAGGGCTACGAGCTCTGGAAAACGGGCAACATGGCGGTGACCGGCGACGTCATCGTCACCGCCAGCCTGTCTTTTATCGCCGCGCTCTTTTCCGTGGCCCTGATGATGGCCTGGCTGAGACGCGCCTCCTTCACGCCGCTTGCCATCTACCGGGTCCTGCTCGGCGGGTTTTTGCTGGCCATCGCCTATGGGTGGGTGGGGTAGGGGCCCCGCGCCACCTGTTGTGGCATGTCTCGACTAAGTGAGAACCTTAGGAACGGACAAGACATTCGCCTCTGCGGATAGTCGGCTGTATCCCGGACTCCGACGTCTCGTGGCAACAATCGCGGATCGGTGTTTCGAGGGCTCCCGGACTCACTGAGAGCGCACCGCGGCGATCGGGATCGCCGCGGTCCCGCGTCGGATTACCTCCGAATGAAGGCGAGCACGTCTTCGTTGAAACGCTCCGCTTGTAGTTGCGCCAGGCCGTGGCCGCCGTCCTCGTAAACCAAAAGCTCGGCGTCGCGGACGATCTCGGCACTCAGTTTGCCCGAGGCGTCGATCGGAACGATCTGGTCGTCGTCGCCATGCAAGACGAGCGTTGGCACATCGATGGCCCGCAAGTCCTGCGTATAGTCGACCTCGGAAAACTCGCGAATGCACGCGTACTGACCGTGGACCGAGCCGGCCATACCCTGCAGCCAAAAGCTGTCCCGGAAACCTTTGTTCTCCGCCACGCCGTCACGGTTGAAGCCGTAAAAAGGCATGGTCAGCTCCTGGAAGAAGTTGGATCGGTCGTAGAGGACCCCCTTGCGGATGCCGTCGAACACCTCCATCGGCGTGCCGTCGGGATTGCTCTCCGATTGCAGCATGATCGGCGGCACGGCTCCGACCAGAACCACCTTGGCGACGCGGGCGTTGCCATGCCGGCCGATGTAATGGGCGACCTCGCCGCCGCCGGTGGAATGACCGATGAGGATCGCGTTACGTAGATCGAGATGGTCGATCAGTTCGGCCAGGTCATCGGCATAGCGGTCCATATTGTTGCCGTCATAAGGCTGGGCCGAGCGGCCGTGGCCGCGGCGGTCGTGGGCGATGACCCGATATCCCTGCTGTGCAAAGAACAGCATCTGGGCATCCCAGGCGTCGGCCGACAGCGGCCAACCATGGGAAAAGAGGATCGGCTGCCCTGAGCCCCAGTCCTTGTAGAAGATCTCCGTGCTGTCGCTGGTCGTGAACGTGGTCATTGTCATATCTCCGATGGTTGCTGCGTGGACCCCGAAGAGGGGCGTCACGGCGGTTGCCAAACCCGCCGCGCTGAGGGTTACGAGCGCGTCGCGGCGGGTCATGTCGATGCGCTCGGCTGGAGTTTTCATCATGCTTCCTTTTAATCGTGTACGATTAAATCGTCGACGATATATATATCTTCGGCGACGGCATGTCAAGCGCTTGCGATTTAATCGTGTACGATTTATATTGAATCAGGTACAGGACAAGGATCCACGAATGACGACCCACGCCACGGAAAGGACCGACACTCTCGCCGATTTCCTTTGTTTTTCCGTCTATTCGACGAGTCACGCCTTCAACCGGCTGTATCGGCCGCTACTCGATGAATTGGAGCTGACCTATCCCCAGTACCTGGTGATGCAACTGCTTTGGTCGAAGGACGGGCGAAGCGTGAAGGAGATTGGCCGGGAGCTTCGCCTGGAATCCAATACATTGACGCCACTCCTTAAGCGGATGCAAACCAACGCGTTGGTCGAGCGCAAGCGCGATGCGGGCGATGAACGTGTCGTGCGCATTCACCTGACAGAAAGGGGTCACGCGTTGCGCGAGCAAGCCGCGGATGTTCCGGGTTGCGTGGCCAGCGCAATCGGGCTTAGTCGTGACGAACTCGCCAGTCTCACCAAGACCTTGGATGATCTGCGGGATCGTCTGATTTCGGAGTCCGACGACTCGGCTGACAACCGCTGATAAGATCTAGGTGATTCTCACCCTCTGAATTCTGTAACGGCATAAGATCGGATCGGGTCGGTCAGAAAAAGCAGTCGCGACGAGCCGATGGCACTGTCTCCTGTGGGCGAAAGCCCGTCATAGAACTTGAAAACCGTCCTCGTCCCCTTATCCTGAGAACCCCCACTTGACCTGAGTTAATGCGGTCGCTGACCGGTGGCGCCATGATCGCCGTCGGATTTTCCTGAGGATGGGTTCCTCGTCGGGTGGCTCCAAGGTCCTTTGCAACCGATCCCGTTGTCGACGGCGTCGTTCGCGGCGTCTGCCCGCACGACTGCCCGGACACCTGCAGCCTGCTCACCGAGGTCGAGGATGGTTGGGTCATGCGGGTTCGCGGCAACCCCGACCACCCGGTGACCCGCGGTACCATCTGCCGCAAGTTCAAGGAGGCGCCGGACCGCCTTTTCGGGCCCGACCGCTTGACCGATCCCCTGATGCGGACCGGTGCCAAGGGAAGCGGGGTCTTCCGCACCGTCTCCTGGGCCGAAGCGCTTTCCGTTATCGCCGAACGCTGGCAAACGATTCTCGATGAGCAGGGGCCGCAGGCCATCCTGCCCTTCTTCGGCTCCGGGACGGAGGGGTTGGTCCACGGCCATATCGCCCCGAAGCGGTTCTTCAATCGATTGGGCAGCTTGCAGCCGGTACGCACCATCTGCACCAAGGCCGGGCGCGAAGGCTACCGCCTGACCATGGGCACCTCGGCCGGCGCCGATCCGACGGCGATCGCGGCTGCCAAACTGATCGTCGACTGGGGGGTCAACACGGCATCGACCAACATCCACCACCAGGTGTTCCTGAAAGAAGCGTTGGAAAAAGGCGCCAAGTACGCCGTCGTCAATCCTTACCGGATCAAGGGCGCCGAGCGCGCCGACTTCGTTCTGCAACCGCGCCCCGGCACCGACGCTGCCCTGGCCCTCGCCGTCATGCATGTGATCGTCGCCGAGGGTTGGCACGACGATGACTTCATCGAGCGCCATACGCTCGGTTTTGAAGATCTCGAGCGCGTCCTCGCGCGGTTCTCACCACAGAGGGGGGAAGAGATCACCGGCGTTCCCAGTGCCGAGATCCGCCGCTTCGCCGAAGCTTACGCGACAACTGATCCCGCCTTCCTCTACGTCGGCCCCGGCTGCCAGCGCCATACCAACGCCGGCATGACGCTCCGCACGCTGGCCTGCCTGCCGGCCGTCACCGGCGCCTGGCGCCACCGGCCCGGCGGCCTCTATTTCCCGACCAGCACCTGCTTCCCTGGCGATTTCGAGAGCCTCGAGGGCCATGACCTCAGGCCCAATGCGCCGGCCGGCTACAACATGATCCTCTTGGCCCGCCTGCTGGAAGGCGACGCCACCAAGAGCCTTTTCGTGATGAACGGCAATCCGGCCTCCGTCCTCTACGACCAGAACCGGCTGCGCCGGGGGCTTGCGCGCGACGATCTCTTCACGGTCGTCCACGAGCGTTTCCTGACCGACACCGCGCGTTACGCTGATATCGTCCTGCCGGCGACCTCGTCCTTCGAGCAGAACGACATCTTCTTCTCCTATTACCATCCGAGCCTTCTCATCAACCGCCAGGCCGTCGAGCCGTTCGGTGGGTCGCGCTCCAACCTCGACCTGCTGAGCGCCTTGGCCAAGGCCTTGCAGTTCGACGGTCCGGAATTCGACCAGGATGAAGAAACCATCATCGAGCAGGTTCTGACCCTCGATCAACCGGCCATCACCGGTGTCGATCGGGAGGTGCTCCGGGACGACGGCTGGGCACCGGCCGGGCGCGATCCGGTCCACGCGGCCTTTGCCGAACACCGTTATCCGACGCCGTCGGGACGCATCGAGTTCCGCTCCAAGCGGGCCGCCGCCGCCGGCCTCGGGCCGCTGCCGGACTACCATCCACCCCGGGAAAGTCCCGACGGTTCCGCCGATTTGTTCCGTCGCTATCCGCTGCAGTTCCTGACGCCGTCGGCCCATTCCATCCACAACACCAGTTTCGGCGACGGGCCCGGGTTCCGCGGCGACGAGAATACGCCGATCCTCCTGTTAAACCCGGCCGACGCCGGCCCCAGGGCGGTCGCTGAAGGCGACCTGGTCCGGGTTCACAACGGACGCGGCGCCTGCTTGCTCAGGGCTCAGGTCTCGGATGCCATCCGCCCGGGAGTCATCATGGCCGCCGGCCAGTGGTGGGACCGCCGCTACGTGGGCGGGTCGACCCCCAACCATACGACACCCGACTATGCGGCCGATTTGGGCGGCGGCTCTTCCTTCAACAGCAATCTCGTCGAGGTCGAATTGGCTGCAAACGGCCCGGCCCACGATTTCGGGAGGGTCGGGCCATGACCGCCGAACACAGCCCAGCCGAAGGCCTGATCCACCGCGGCATCGGTCACGTCGAGTTCTTCGATCTTAGGCCGGAAACCCTGGCCAAGCTGGATCACCTGGTTGCCGTCTTGTCGGCCGAAGGGCGCCGGCAGTTCAGCTTCCATGCGCCGATATCGCGTTCCGCCGCGTACCCGAAGAGCGGGGTCACCTGCTATTTCCTCTGCGAGGACCCCGACAATCGGGCCTCTTCCTTTGCGCTGCTCGAAGAGACGCTGACGGCCGCCGCCCATTGGGGGGCGACCCATGTGGTCACTCACCTGACTTTCGGCCCGACCGACACCCGCGACCATGATCGTGCCGTCGAGTTGGCGGCCGCGGCGGCTCGGGAGATGGCGGCCATGAGCCGCCGTCACGGTGTCCCCATCGACATCGAGTTCGCCGCCTATACGGATGCCTTCCACGCGCCCGGGGATTTCCTCGCCACCATCGGCCCCCACCCCGAGCTCGGCATCTGCGTCGACGTAGGACACGCGGCCTTGGGCGCCATGATGCGGTCCCGCGACGTCACCGCCGATGTCGCCCAGCTGGCGCCGAAAGCCCGTTCGCTCCACCTGTGGAACACCCTCGGGCTCGAACATACGAAAAACCGCCACCACACACCCCTGCACCCGGACCAGGACCCGGACGATGGCTGGCTCGACATCCCGTTGTTGCTGGCGACCGTGTTGAAGGCGGCACCGGACGTCCATGTGGTTTTTGAATATCCCATCGACGAGGTCGATCCCGAAATCCAAGCCGGCTACGACTGGATCGAGAACCTCGTCACCGCCCTTCGCGGTCTCCGTCTGGGGAGCGTGGTGGGTGCCGAATAGACACCCTCAACCGAGACAATGGAACGACTGAGAGTTTGAAAATGACCCAGACCCGAGTTCTTCTCATCAACTGCAACACCATGCTCGATACCCTGGTCACCGCCGGGATCGGCATTCTGTCGGCCTGCATCAAGGATGCGGGCCACGACGTGCGGCTCTTCGACACCACCTTTTACCGCACCGCCGACGTCACCGGCGACCAGGCCCGCGCCGCGGCGCTGCAGGTCAAGGAGACGGACTTTGCCGACCTCGGCATCGAACCCAACGAAGAGGACGTCATCGACGATTTCATTAAGACCGTCGAGACCTACCGCCCGCATTTGATCGGCCTGTCCTCGATCGAGGTCACCCACCCGCTGGGTATCCGCCTCTTGGATGCCGTCCGCGGCTCCGGCATCCCGACCGTGGTCGGCGGGCCCGACGCCACCTTCGCCCCCGAGATCGTCATCCGGTCTCCCAGTGTCGACATGGTCTGCGTCGGCGAGGGGGAATCCGCCTTGGTCGAATTGTGCGACCGGTTGTCGAGCGGCGAGGACATCACCGCCATCGGCAACCTCTGGGTCAAGATGGACGGGCAGATCCACAGGAACCCGGTGCGCAAGCCCATCGATCTGGCGTCATTGCTGCGCCAGGACTGGGACGTCTACGACGAGCGCCGCTTCTGGAAACCCATGGGCGGTAAGATCTCGGTCACCGGCACCTTCGAGATGAACCGGGGCTGCCCCTACACCTGCACGTTTTGCATCAACTCCGGTTTCCATGAGCTCTACGGCGACCTCGGCGGTTATTACCGCGAACAGGACGTGGAGCGCCTGGTCGACGAGATGGCCGAGAAGAAGGAGCGCTACAACCTGGCCTACGTCTATCTCGTCGCCGAGAGTTTCCTGACCACAACGCGCACCCGCATCCAGACTTTCGGCCGGCTCTACCAGGAGAAGGTGGGGCTGCCGTTCTGGGTCGAGGCCAGGCCCGAGTCGATCAACGAGGAGAAGGTTGGGCTCCTCACCGAGATCGGCTGCGAGGGCATCAGCGTCGGCGTCGAGAGCGGCAATTTCGATCTCAGGAAAAACGTGCTCGGGCGCAACGTCACCGACAAGACCATCCTCAAGGCCTTCGAGCTCCTGCGCGAGACCGGTATCCGGGTCAGCGCCAACAACATCATCGGCTTCCCGACCGAGACTCGCGAGATGATCTTCGACACCATCCGCCTCGATCGGGCGCTCAACCCGCACGGCGTCATGGTCAGCTTCTTCAGCCCCTACAAGGGGGCCACCTTGCGCGACATGTGCCAGGAGTTGGGCTACATCGAGGACGACGACATCGCCATGGACTACCGCTTGGGCCCGACCATGGACATGCCGCAGATGAGCGCCGACGAACTGGTCGGCCTGCACCGCACCTTCCCGCTCTACGTCAAGTTCCCGGAGGACGAATGGAAACACATCGCCGTCGCCGAGAAGAACACGCCCGAAGGCAACGCCGCCTTCAAGGAATATTCGGAGCGCTATGTTTCGGAGTTCATGAGTTGAGTCCTCTCACCGGGAACGCCTCATGACCCGCGTCGCTTTGCTCGGATTGGGCGCCATGGGGCGCGGTATGGCGGCGCGCCTGATCGATGCCGGCCACGACGTTTGCGTCTATAACCGGACGCCGGAAAAGATGGTCGCATTGGCGGAAAAGGGAGCCCGGGTCGCGACCCGACCGGCGGCGGCCGTCGACGGCGCCGAGGTTGTCATCGCCATCGTCGCCGACGACGGTGCCTCGCGCGACATCTGGACGGGGTCCGAGGGCGTGCTCGCCGGATCGCCCGCCCCCGACGCCGTCATGATCGAAAGTTCGACCCTGTCGCAGGCCTGGGTGTTGGAGCTGGCGGGCGCGGTTGCCGAGGCCGGCTACGCCTTCCTCGACTGCCCGGTCACCGGCGGCCCCGACGGTGCCGAGGCCGGATCCCTGACCCTGCTTCTGGGCGGCGACGACGCGGTCATCGAACGGGCCTGGCCGACGCTGCAAGCTTATGCCACGCGTAAGATTCGCTTCGGGGATATCGGCGCCGGCACCGCCTACAAGGTCATGGTCAACCTCATGGGCGCCGTCCAGGGCGCAGCCCTTGCCGAAGGTCTGGTCATCGCCGAGAAGGCCGGCCTCGATCTCAAAGTGGTCGCTGACGCCCTTTCGTCCGGCGCCGTCGCCAGCCCGCATGTGAAATACCTGACCTCGCGCATGGCCGCGGGCGATCACGGAGACGTTTACTTCTCCCTCGGTCTCCGCTGGAAGGACGCCGACTACGGCCTCCGCCTCGCCGACGACGTCGGCGCCAGCACGGAGATCTCGAAAGCCGCACGCGCGCTTTATGAGGAGTCCCTCGGCGACTTCACCGGCGACGAGAACGAAAGCGTCATCGTCGAAACGGTGCGCGGGGGACGGCCGCTCAGGCGGTGAGGCGGGCGAAAGCCAAGGTTCGCCAGCGCGTTTCGGTTTGGGTTCTGAGGAACAAAAGTTGAAGCTCTACATAAAATTCTTCGTCTTTATGGGGGTGCCTTTCGGGCTATTAATGGGACTGATTGCCGGATTGGTCGAAGGGATTCTGGCGGGCATTCTAGCGGGCGGGGTATCGGGGCTTTGCTTTGGATTCTTCATGTCACTGATTTTGGTGACCCACCAGAGGTCAATAACGAAAGACATGAATTTCGGTGATTTTGTCCGCCCCCGGCAAACAAGAGAAATCAGTCTCGGCCTCAGAAGAGATGACGCGTTCAACAGGTGTCTTGAGTCCCTAAATCACGTTGGTGCAACGGTCACGGATGAAGATCGGGCACAGGGGCAAATCAAAGCCCAGTTTGGCGCGACCCGGAAAAGCTTTGGCGAAATAATCGACATCCAGGTGTCTGGTCAAAATCCTCAGACGACCGACGTCAAAGTCTCAAGTTCTCCGAAGTTGAAAACGACCTTAATCGATTACGTAAGGGATTCGAAAATGTGGAGCGAATTGTATCGTCCTTAACCGAAGGAAATAACAAAGCCCCTTAACCCGTCATTCCGGCCGCGACTTTCCTCCAAATCTTCGATTTGGCCAGGAAAGTCCGTGAGCCGGAATCCAGGAATCTCGATTGGAGCAACGGATCCTGGATTCCGGATCACAAGGTTCGCAAACCGGAAACCCGAGGGTTTCCGGGCTCACCTAGTGTCCGGAATGACGCCTTTTTCTTTTAAGTCCTAACCCGAGCCAACGGAAACCGGCCGTAAAAGCGCCGGGCCGACATGAGGGAAGCGATCCGGTCTCGTTGCCGCTCATGTCGTGACGACCAGCCGGTACCCGAAGTCGCATTCATCGAGAGCGTCCAACCCGCCATAACGCTCCGCCCAGGCGCCGCTGTCGAGATCCGCCGCCAACCTTTCCAGGCCCGCCGATAGGTCGCCGATCTTCCAGAAGGACGAGATGGCGGCGCGGATGCGGGGGTCGAGGTAGGCGGCGGGGCGTTTCCAGTAGGCGCAGAGGAAACCGTCCGTGCAGTCCTGCGGGATGGGGATGGCGGTGATCTCGACCGGGCCCAGCCAGGCCGCGTAGTCGGTCATCGGCGGCATCTGTTCCTCGTCGAGGGTCACCAGTTCGGGAAAGTAATCGGCCAGCCAGAATCTGCGAACTGCGGGATCGTATGTCAGTAACACGACACGGTCCCGCGCCACGCGGCGAAGTTCCTTATGGCCTTTCTCCTGGTCCGTCCAATGATGGACCGTCAGGATCGCCATCGCCGCATCGAAGGCATTGTCGGCGAAGGGCAGGTCTTCCGCGGCGGCCTGAACCACCGGCGCCGCCACGGCGTCCCGTTGGCTGATCATCTCCGCCGAGAGCTCGAGCGCCGTCACCTCCCTGTCAGCGGGTTCGTAGGACCCGGTTCCGGCGCCCACATTGAGGACGGTTTGCGCCGGTTCCAGGGCGCGGTTGATCGCCGCCTCGATCCGGGCATCCGGTTTCCTGAGATCGGAATAGTTGACGCCGATGGTGTCGTAGGACGCGCTCATCGGCACCCGGTCACTGGTTCTCGGACGGATCGATCGCTTTCAGGCGGGCGACGTGGTCGGCGATGCTCGATATCTCGTCTTCACTCAAGTCCTTGAGCCGGGTGACCATCTTCGTCGTCGGTGTGGTCCTGACGTTATCGCGGAAGGCCAGCAGCTGCTTGATCATATAGGGATAATGCTGGCCGCCGATGCGGGGAATGCCCTGGACGGCGTCGCCGTGCCCGGTCTCGCCGTGGCAATCGGCGCATTTTTTCCGATAGAGCTCGGCGCCCAGGTCGAGATCGATGCCCGGCCCCAACCGCGGCTTCTTTGTCAGCGGCAGGGTTGCGATATAGCCGACGAGATCGGCGATGTCCTGGGGCTCGCCCATTTCGCCCTCTTCGGTGACGGTCTCCATGTCCTCGGACGGGCGGATTCCGGCCCGGAACTCGGCCAGCTGGCGGATCAGGATCTCGCGGTGTTGTCCCGCCAGCTGGGGGACGAGACCAGTTTTTGAGCCGTGCCCGTGCTTCTTGTGGCATTCCCGGCAGAGGCCGTAGAGGCCCTTGCCGTTCTCGATGTTGGGCGTGAGGGTCAGGGCTTTCATCAGTTCGTCGTCGAGCAGACTGGCCGGTGCCGCTGTCGGCCACATGACGAGCAACCCGAGCGTCAACGCGCTAAAAGTTAGCCAAGTGTTCTTCATTGTTTTCCGGGTCCTTCAGTGGGTGTTTTCCGTCAGGTAAATCTTCGGCCCGGAAAAACAAGCCTTTTCACGGCAACGACCGCCCGACCTCTGCAGGCGCTCCGGTCGGCGCCAAGCCATACGCAGCCCGGAGTCGATCACGACGTCGCCGCCTCGATCCGGACGACCGGTTTCCGGAGGTCGGAATAGTTGATACCGATCGTATCTTAGGACGCCCTCATGGGGGCGAGTACCATAAGACGATGAACTTGTCAGTAAACATGCCTTGGAGCCGGTTTCGGACCGGAGCTCACGGTAGGCTGCCCCAAGACCAGGGTAGGGCGCTTAGCCGCCCCGGCATGACGCATGGGATCGGCCGTGGTAGTCTTTTCGCACTTGGGCGCCCCGTCGACAGACTCACGTAGAGTTTCATGTACCGCTTCCTGATCGTCGTCCTATCGGTCGTCTGCCTCACCAAGGCGTCAAACGCGGAGACCCTGACCATCTGCGCGAAGGCCGAAGGGCCGCCCAAACACTACGCCGATTCATTCGGGGTGCCGCGCGGATACGCCATCGAAATTGCTTGGGAAGCTTTGCGGCGCGCGGGATATGTGCCGAGGGTCAAGAACTATCCGTGGAAGCGCGCCCAGCAGAGGGCGTTGGATGGCGAGTGCGTCATCACGGCGTTTTCGAAGACGGAAACGCGATTGCGGGATTATCTCTATACGAACCCCATGTACGTCGATCGGGTTCTCCTGTGGCAATCCAAGAACAGGCCATTCCGATTTGGCGGCTTCGACGATTTGATCGGCAAGCACATCGGCATTTCTCGCGGCAGCCAGTATTCGGGTGGGTTCGAACGGATACGTTCGCGTCTGCGCCTGCACGAAGCCACGATCCGCTCGATCCATCTTCGGATGCTCGTCGCCGGACGCCTCGATGGCGTGATTTTCCCCGGAGACGTGGCCGCGGTGCGGTATTTGGCCAATCAAGAGGGCTCGGACATCACAAGCCTTTTTTATGCTGAGATGCCGATATCGGTTGATCCGAACCATATCGGGGTACCAAAAATACTGCAGGGGTTCGAACCCTCGAAAGTCGTCGAGGACCTGAACAGGGCTTTGGCGACCATGAAATCGGACGGAACCATCGACGGGATCCTCGATCAATATCGTTAGGCGCCGCCCAGGAAGAAGCCGCCGAGCACCGCCCGCCCACCGGCTTGGCGGAACGTCTCGATGACCTTTCCCCGATTCCTGAGTGCCAGGACCATGACCAGGAAGGGAATGACAAAGAGGGATCGGTAGAAGACGATCTGCCAGCTGTCGGCCGTCTCGGCGAGGCGGACCAGCAGGCCGCCCGTCGACCAGAAGAGGCCAGCCATAAAGACGAGTAGCCGGCCCTTGAAGAGACCGGCGTCATCGCTCAATAGCCGGCCTCCGGATCGATGACGTTGAGCGGCGCCTCGCCCCGCTCGACGCGGCGGATGTTGCCGGCGACGTAGGCGGCGGCCGAGGAGGGCACGGTCAGGCTCGCCATATGCGGCGTCATGGTGATCTTGGGATGGGACCAGAAGGGATGGTCCCCGGGCAGCGGCTCCTCGGAAAAGACATCGAGGGTGGCGCCGGCCAGCTTGCCCCCATCCAAGGCCGGGATCAGGTCGGCCTCATTTAAGTGCCCGCCGCGCGCGCAGTTGATGAGGAACGACCCGTCGGGCATTTGCTCGAACAGGCCGGCGTCGAGGATGCCCTCGGTCTCGGCGGTCAGCGGTAAAAGGCAGACCAGGATTTCCGATTGCGACACCATGTCGGCAAGACCCGCTTGGCCATGGAAGCATTCGACCCCGTCGATGGTCTTGGGCGTCCGGCTCCAGCCGAGGACCCGGAAACCGAGCGCGTTGAGGACCCGCGCCGAATCGCGGCCCAGTTCGCCGAGGCCGAGGATGCCGACGCGTCGGCGTTCCGTATCCGCCTGCAGGAAGTTGCGCCAGCGGCCTTCGGCCATGTCGGCGGCGTACTCGCCCAGGCGCCGGTGGTAGTGGATGGTCCAGTAGACCACGTATTCGGTCATGCCCTGGGTCAGGCAGCGGTCGACCAGCCGTGACACCGGCACGCCCGTCGGCAGCTGCGGGTCGCAGAGGATGCCGTCGATGCCGGCACCCAATGACAGGATCGCCTTCAGGTTGGGAAAGGAGCGAAGCACGCCTGCGGGTGGTTTCCAGACGAGCGCGTAGTCGATTTCGTCGCGGGGCTCCGCCTCGTCCGGCCACAGGCGGAACTCGAGCTCCGGCAGTTCGGCCTGGAGCGAATCCCGCCACAGGTCCGCCTTGTCCCACTCGGAGATGAAAAGAAGCCGCATGCCGTTACCCTCCCCCGTCGTCCTCGCCCGTTGTGGTCCCGTTGTCCTCCCCGTCCCGAATGGACCCGGCGGCGCGGGTTGTCAAGGCGGGGACCGTCGAGGGAACGCGGGAGGTCGTCGTTCCCGGAAAACAACCTTTCGGATTTGTCAACCGAATAGATTGGTCCCGAATACAATTTACCCGGAAAGCGGGTCGACGCTAGCATCGACCTTGGCAATTCGCCCCGGTGACCGAAGTGGACAGGAGAGTACGATGACGAAACATAGCGCATGGTAAGTCGGTTTCCCGATCGGCACGGCGGCCTTCCCAACGGTGGCCGCCGTGCCGCTTCGGGCCCACACGCGCCAAGTCGGGTGACAGTTTAAGGAACCGCGGGGAAGGGGACTCGTACGCCGGACATTGGATTTCGCTACGCTGCATCCCGAACCACTCACCGTCATTGCCGTTTACGTTCGCCCCACACGATCATCGGTGAAATGACGCAGCCACACGTCCGTCCGCGCTTTGTCGCGCGCTTCATAGTCCCGGATCGCCTGCCCTAGGTCGCCGAAATCCTGCGCTTCCACGTCGGCAGCGATCTCGGTCAAGCGCATCGTATACCAAGCGGTGATCCCGCCCTCCGGGGTTGCCGAGAACCGGGGAAAGACGGGCTCCGGTTTGCGGTCCGATTTCCAAAGATCGGGAAGTGACGGCTCGAGGACGAGTGCCCGGGCGAGGCCGATGACATCGACCGCGCCGCTGGCCACGGCGTCCTCGGCCTGGGCGCGCGTTTTGAAACCGCCCGTCAGCATCAGTGGCTTGGCCGTCACCGCGCGGGCACGCTTCGCAAATTCGATGAAATAGGGTCCGCGTCCGGCCCCGTCGGAGGCGGCCTTGGCGCCAGGGAAATAGGTGCCGCCGCTGATGTCGATCAGGTCGGCCGATGACCGGTCCAGACCCAACAGCTCGAAATGCGAGCCCTCGTATTCCGGCGCCAGCGCGATTCCGGAGACGTCGGCGCCCAGCTCCTTCAGCCAAAGCGCCAACCAGGAGCCCTTGAATCCCGTGTGCCCGGTGACCAGAACTCTTTTACCAGCGAAGACTTCGGTAAGCGGCATGTTCCCCATAACCATATTGACGACTTCCGACACCGTATACGGCGACAGAATGACTTTTTCACCCCGTGATTCCAAAGATTTTAGAGCCAGGTAAATGCCGGTTCTGGCCATGGGAACAGCTATACAATGGGCGGTTCCCGTTAGTGCGGCGACCTGGGCCTCCAGGCTCTGAACATTAGGGCCGGTGGCGTAACGCGTGGTTAACAATCGGGTGAAAGTTTGAAGGTACTGACCTGGCGTTGTTGACAGCCGCAGTCGCGGATAAGGCAGGTCCGGCATTATTTACTATTACACAGGAACAGTGACGCGGCGAGGCTGAAAACGGCCGATATGACGGAAGGAAGCACGCTTTCCGGTAGGCGTCAAGATCACCAAGAAAACACAACATGTTAAGTTGCAGCCACCAAGGCTCATCCGCGACATCCTTGCCTCTTGGTCGACGCGGCGATGGAAGGTGGGATCATTCTTTGAGGGATTAGTTCCAAAAAGGGCATTGCGCCGGTGCAATGCGCTGTCGCGTCCTTTCGGATCGGCGAGGACTTCGGGTGCTAGGTCCGGTCAGGTTCCTCCCAGGCGAACACCAGTGCCACGGCAACAAAAAATGCCATTTGCCACCATGCGGACCAGTACGAAAAATTGAATAGGCCCGAGCCCCAATACCCGGCCGCGATCGCAAGGGCAGCCAAGACACTTGATGAAGCCGCCTCATAAAACCGGATGAGCAATTGGTAGAACCAAAAGCCGATGGAAACGAGAAGTGACAACAATCCGACAATCCCGGTCTCCGCCATTATCTCGAAGAACCAGTTATGAGGATGTCCTGGAATCAAGGTGAGATGGGACGTTCCCGGGATGACAGTGTCCGCGCCCGGCGAAAAATTAACGGTATTGGCGCCGAGACCAAACAGGGGCGCCGCCATCGCTTGCTTCCAGGTATGGCCCCAGATTACCTGTCGTTCGAAATCAAGGAGCCAGACGGGAAACAACCAGTCTTGGTCTGGCGCGATATTCTGAAGATGTTGTCTGGAATAATAGAGCCAAACGACAACCGCGGCGCAAACCACAAACATACCGGCGATCAGGCCGGCGCCAAGGAGCCTGTTTCGAATCCGGATCGCCAGCGCCACGATACCGATGGCGAAGGCGGCCAATAACCCGGCGATGGCAGCGCGATTGTCGGTCATGAAAACGATGGCAACGATCCCCAAGACATTGAGCACACAAAGCCAGCGCCACCAACCGGATATGCGGACGAAGGCGAGAATCAGCATTGGAATGATTAGGACTGAAAGGGCGGCAAACGACTTCAACTCGGTCAGAAGCGGTTGGTCACGCCAGCCATAAAAATGCGTCACCCAGTACAACTGCGGCAAAACCGTGGAAGAGAGCAAGGCGATCACGACGGAGACCGACACGCCGGCGACGAACACACTTTGGGCTCGCCCGGCGTTTGCCGGGTTGGATTTCAAGACGGACCACAGAAGGACCGCGATCAAGGCGAACCCACCGGTTCTGGTCACGGCTTCGAGCGATCGGACCGGATCACTCGAACCGATGGCGCTGATCGTCCACAAAGATAACGTGATGACAATCCAAATGCCGATCGGCTTAACGATTGCCCGGCGGACGTCTTTCCAAGGTTGGCGCCAGTCGTCGAGAAAAAAAGTGAGTATGAAAGCCAATCCGACCGTTACCGCCACAGCGGTTCGGCCAAAGACAAGCGCGGGAATGGAACACCCCACGAGAACGGCTACCAAAACCGGGGTTGATGTGATCAATCGATGGGTTGGTTTTCGGGTGTTGGACAATTGACGATCTCGCGGTTCGAAGAACCCGGTTCAACACTATTTTTGCCCGATAGCCAATATCTATCTGGTTTCCGGCGTTCCGCAGACGGCGGAAACAACAACAGTTCGAATGAACAGGGAGTGAGCCGAACCGGGACTCGTGTTTCGTCGATATGAATACGTCGACCCCTCCCGAGTCCAGCCCCTATGATTCTCTATAAAAACGCCATTTGATCGTCGCTCGTTGGTCCGCCTTACCACAATGGACGACGATCTGATTCGACCTTTTCCGTATCCCGTCCCCAAAATAGACGCTTTCCTCGATGGAAACCTGTCCCGGTTGGGCCTGAAATCGCCATCCCGCATTGCGTCCAAACCGGAGGATGGCCGAGTTCATTTCACCAATGAGTGAAATCCGAATAGATGGATGCAGATGAAAACGGACAAGAAGGGTTTCGTGACCGCCACCGGATATGACGTCTTCTCCCCTGAGGTCGTTTCCGTCTGCCGATAGATACAGGCTCCGTCTGTGCGACACACCGAAGGATTGTCGGTACCCGTCATGTTGAAGTTCGACGAGGACGTTACCATCGATTTCCCGGCGTACGGAGTCCGTAGAATACGATCGGCGTTCACCGTATCCGCCCTCGGGCACGAGTTCACTCGAGTTTCTGTCACCAATGGTGACGGTCGAATGAGCCGCCGTGCCACGGAGCATCTCGCGAAGGGCCCCGCTGCCGGTCGTTTGGCCGCAGTTGACGACGACCCGGTTCTTGCCGACGCTCATCTCAAACGCCAGGGCCGAAGCGTGTCCACCGTCGGGTTGCGGATCGGGATTGGTCGGACCGGTGTCGACGATGACCAGCGTATTCTTGCATTTCAGGCGCTGGTATCCGCCGTAGCGCGCGTTGACGACGGCCCGGCCTCGGACCCCTGATCGTTCGATGACCGCGTCGATCGGTTCTCGGTCGGTTTCGTTGGATCCGTTGAAGACGGCGAGGCGCCCGTCTCCGTGGCGGAAGGCGCGGAGCATGGGGACCATACGGTCGATGGCGTTGTTCAACGGGTCCGACGGTCGAATATGCCGGTCGATCAGGACGGCGCGGACCTGCAGGAGTGCCGCCAGCGACGACAACTGGTGCGACGGATTTCGCGACAGGTGACACCCGTCGGCAAGGATCTCGGATTCGATCGACCGGTCGAGGACCACCAGACCCTGGCGAAGCGCGTCCGAATACCCGTCGATGCCGGTACCGGCGTGGATCAGCCCTTTGGCAACGGCGAGGCCATCGGTGGGTCGAGCGCCCAGCCACAATGCCCGTCGCAGGTGGACGATCTGGCGCGACAAGGCCCGGTGGAAGAGTGGCGAAAAAGCACCGGTTTCTCCCGTCATGAGAAAGCCGTAATAGAGCAGCCAGTTGGTGACCCGCTCGGCGAGGACGTCGCTTTGCCAGGCCTCGGCGGCCCAGGAACCGAAGTTACGGATCCATGCCTCGGTTAAACCCCGAGCCAAACCGGGGGCCGTTCCCAAACCGCTGGCAGCCAGAGTCGGCAACCAGCCGAAACAATGAACCTCGCGGGTGGCTTGCTGCTGTTCGAGGGCCTCGAAGATCGATGCGATTTCACCGACGGCGAAGGCCGCCCCTTTTTCCCGGTCACCTGGGAATGTCACCGGCAGGGGCCTGACGTCGAGCGCCGCGCTTCCCTTCAAGGAAATGGGATGGACGCCTCCCACTCCCTGATGTTCGTGGGACGGCGGGTCGAGGTGGACCCTCACGGGCCGACGGCATCAAAGTGCCAAGA
>Ga0209459_10000079_pt1 | contig 32586 bp, 25 predicted proteins | sample WorMetG1aBELIZE1_FD_187419 | JGI IMG/M metagenome (GOLD analysis project Ga0209459, IMG submission 187419) | Marine gutless worms symbiont microbial communities from Max Planck institute for Marine Microbiology, Germany - Inanidrilus... ...
GTCGTCGTCCAGTTGCGAAAACCGCGATTCGATATCCGCTTGTTTGTCGTCGTTCTGGTTCGCGTATTCCGGAGCGAACTCGTCGTCGTAATAGGTCTTGAGCTCATCTCTCATGCGCGCGATCTCATTGGCTCCGATGGTGTTATCGCCGCGGAACGTGCGAAACCGGTCTCGGAACCCGCGCATGGCACCGACGATCATGCGGTTTTCGGACAAGGTCAGGACCTGGTCGTGGATCGTGGCGAAGTAGCTTTCGATCCCGTTCTTTTTGATCTCACGAACGGCCACCAACTTGTTGAAAGCCTCGGTTCGAACGGTACCCACCATATCGACCAGCACGCCCATGTCGCCCTGGCGTTCGCCGAAGAACTTCTCGATCTGCGCCTTCTTGATGCCGCGGACGCTTTCCAACTGATTGAAGGCCGCTAGTGAGAGCGAGGTGCTGGTCTTGTAGATCGAAAAGGCTGTTACGATTGCGAACGGAATCAGACCGACCAACAGGAAGGCCAGGATCAACTTGGGTTTAAGCTTGAGTTGCATGATCTCCTCCCAGAGCTCTGCTAAGATCAGGAACGTAGCGTTCAAAATCCACGGTCGAAGAACATTGACCTGGATCAATTGTAAGATTACGAAACGGTGTGAATTACGACGAAATACAACTAATAGGCGTATCCGCTCAAAAAAAACTTTTTGTTACAACGACCCGCATGATTGAAAGCTTTTTCCATCGATTCCGGTTGGGGCTGGGTGTCGTCACAGGAGCGAATCTAAAGCTGCAGCTCCAACAGGGAATGAACGTCCCGTGGAAACCATATTAAAACGTGTTAATCCAAACCATCGCTATGACGGTCGGCGGCAAAGAAGTTTCCGGACCGGTTCCGGGCTACTCGGGACTGCGGGAAAAGCTATTGAAGTCGGTGCTCGACAACGCGCGAAGCTATGACGTCGAATCCTGCTGCAATGCACTAGCCGGCGCCGTCATCGGCATCAACGTCAATGATTTGATGACCGAAATCTGCTCCCCGCTGATGCGGGTCGTCGGCGAGGAGTGGCAGGCGGCACGCCTCAACGAGGCGCAAGAACACATCGTCGCCGGTGCCTTCAAGAGCTTCTTTCTGCCTCGTGTCACGTCCTCCCTGACGCGAAAAAACGCCCCGCCGTCGTCTTCTCTACGTTTCAGGGAGACCGCCATCAGATGGGTGTACACTTCGTGGCAACCACGGCTGCGGCAATGAACTTACGCTGCTTCTACCTGGGAGCGGATTTTCCGGAGAGCGCGTTTGCCGATGCGGTCCAACGCGTTGACGGCGAAGTCGTCTGTATCAGCATCGTCAATAAGGTCTCGCCGAAAACACTGTCCGCCAATTTGGAAATCTTGCGCGATCTATTGCCAATTGAAAGTGAGATATGGGTCGGTGGATATGGCTTCGAAGGGCTCGACATCAAAACCATGCCGCCCGACTGTCATGCACCCGACAATTCGGAATTGGGCCAGCGCCTAGACGCGTTGGCGCTTGATACGTCTTGATCGGAACTGAACGCAAGTCGGTCGTCAATCCACCTAAGGCGAACTGACGGATCCTTACGCCGGCGCGGTGAGGTGTCCCTTTACCGGCACGATACCCGCCCTCTCACCATCCGCCCGTCTCCAGCCACGACTCGAGCATCTCCATCCGGTCCCAACCCCAGAAGGGCTCGCCGTCGACGATGAAGAAGGGCGAACCGAATATGCCCTTGTCGATGGCTTCGTTGGAAACCGCTTTCACCTTCGCCTTCATGACCTCACTGGTGATCCCGGCTTCGAGATCGCCGGCTGGGAGCCCGATGGCGGCGCCGACGGCGGCGACGTTGGCCGGCTCGGTCATGTCGCGGGCTTCGGCGAAATAGGCGTTAAAGGCGGCGCGGGCGAAGTCGTGGGCCTTTTCCGGCACATGTTCCTCGACCCAGTAATAAGCCCGGCTGGCCGGAAGGGCGGTGATCGGGTGGTTGTCGGGCGGGCTGAATGGGAGGCCCGTTTGCCGGGACAGGCGGGCCCAGTCGTGGCGCGCATAATCGCCCTTCATCGGAGTCGAACTGAGACCTCGGACACCGGTGTGCTTGAAGGCGACACCGAGCATGTAGGGACGCCACAGCACGTCCCGGTCATGCCGCGCGGCCAGTTGATCGATGGTCGCCGCCGCGAAATAGGCATAGCCCGAACTGAAGTCGAACCAGAACTCGATCGGCGATTTCGGCATGGCCAACTCCCTTATCATCCAACCGGATTTGACCATGATAAGGGGCCGGCCTGTCCCGGCCAAGGCCGCCCCGGCGGCCGGCGCCTCCCGTTCAGCTTCGGCGGCCGACCTTGCCACGGGGTTGCCGCCGACCCGCCGTTGTCAATTCACCTGTGACGAATATATGGACACCTACGATTGAACATCGAAATGGGTTAGAATAACGTCTGCGACTCTCCATCAGTTCAATAAAACGCGATAACGCGTGAGGTCGAAGTCGGGGGCTCGAGGGGGAAAGGTGGAGACGGGAATCTACCGTTTCATACTGAAGTACAGCCGGAACCAGCAAGTCCTGCTGCTGGTCATCACGGCGCTGTCCTTCCCGTTCCTCTACCTGTCCCTGGATCTGCCCAAGATCATCATCAACGAGGCCATCGGCGGCAGTCATTTTCCGTCCGCCGTTTTCGGTGTCGGGCCGGAATTCGAGCAGGTGCCTTATCTTTTGGTGCTGTGTTTCCTGTTCCTGGTGCTGGTCCTGATCAACGGGCTTTTCAAGCTCTACATCAACATCTACCGCGGCAGCATGGGCGAGCGCCTGCTGCGCCGCATGCGCTACCAGCTGATCGCCAACGTCCAGCGCTTCCCGCTGCCGCATTTCCGCAACATTTCCCAGGGCGAGGTGGTGTCGATCGTCACCACGGAGACGGAGCCCTTGGGCGGCTTCATGGGCGAAGCCCTGTCACTGCCCGCCTTCCAGGGTGGCACGCTGCTCACACTACTGGCCTTCATGTTCGTCCAGGACTGGGCGCTCGGAGTCGCCGCCATCGCCCTTTATCCGGTGCAGATGGTCCTCATCCCGAAGCTGCAGCGCCGCGTCAACGAACTCGGCAAGCGCCGGGTCCGCGAGGTGCGCAAGCTGTCGGAGAGACTCAGTGAACTGGTCGGCGGCATCCACGAGATGCACGCCAACGACACCGGCCAGTACGAGCTGGCCGACTTCGGCAGCCGGCTCGGGACCATCTTCTCCGTCCGCGTCGAGATCTACCGCAAGAAGTTCTTCATCAAGTTCCTCAACAACTTCCTGGCCCAGCTGACGCCGTTCTTCTTCTTCTCCATCGGCGGCTACTACGTGATCCAGGGCGACCTTTCCTTCGGCGCCCTGGTGGCGACGCTGGCCGCCTACAAGGACCTGTCGGCCCCGTGGAAGGAGCTGCTCACCTACTACCAGAAGATGGAAGATTCACGCATCAAGTACAAACAGCTGATCGAACGGTTCGAGCCGCCGAAGATGTTCGACGAGACGCTCTTGGAGGCGCATGAAACGGTCGATGTGGAGTTGGCTGGCGACGTCGTCGCCAACAACCTGACCGTCGAGGACGAGGAGGGCAACAAACTCGTCTCCGGGGCCAGTTTCAGCTTCCGCTCGACGGACCATGTGGCGTTGATCCGCAACCCGGGCAGCGGCGCCGGCGACATCGCCCGGCTGCTCGCCCGCCAGGTGTTTCCAACGGCCGGCACCATCACCATCGGCGGCCACAATCTCGTCGAGATGCCGAGCGCCGTGACCGGGCGGCAGCTCAGCTACGTGGACGGTGATGTCTACGTCAGCGCCGGCACGCTTCGCGACAATTTGTTTTACGGCCTCAAGAACTATCCGCGCCGGCAACCGGAGCCGGACGCCGAGGCCCGCCGACTGGCCGACGAATCGAAACTGTCCGGGAACTCCGCCTTCGACCGGGATGCCGATTGGATCGACTATCCGGTCCTCGGCCTCGACGGTCCGGAGGGGTTGAAGACGCGAGCCCTCGATGTGCTCGGGATCGTCGGCTTGGAAGCAGACGCCTTCGAACTGGGCCTGCGTCGCAGCATCGACCCGACGGCCCATCCGAAGATCGCCGAGGGTATCCTCGAGGTCAGGGCTGCCATCCACGGCCACATCGAGGACCCGGCCATCGCCGGCCTGGTCCAGGTCTATGACCGCGACGCCTACAACACCAATGCCAGTGTCGCCGAGAACATCCTGCACGGATCATCGACCAGCGAAGATTTCGCGGTCGATAACCTGGGCAGCAACGCCTACGTGCTCGATGCCCTGGAAAAGGTGGGCCTGCGCGAGTCCTTCCTCGACATGGGGCTCAACGTGGCGTCGCTTATGGTCGAGTTGTTCTCGGACCTGCCCATGGGCCACGAGTTCTTCGAGCGCTTCAGCTTCATCGAGGCCGACGCGCTCCCGGACTTCCAGCGCATGATCAACATCGCCGGCAACCGGGGCCTGGAGGCGCTGAGCGACGAGGAGCGCGACCGCCTGCGCGACCTGCCATTCAAGCTCACCGTGGCGCGCCACCGTCTCGGCCTGATCACGCCGGAGATCCAGGAAAAACTGCTCGACGCGCGCCACATCCTCGCCGACAGCCTGCCCGACGACGTCCGCCAGACCATCGATTTCTACGACATCGACACCTACAACGGAACCGGCACGCTGCTCGACAACGCGCTCTTCGGCAAGGTCGCCAGCGACAAGCCCGACTCGCGGGAGCGGGTTGTCGAATTCGTCACGGCGATCATCGACGAGCTCGGCATGCGCCCGGCCATCGTCGAGATGGGCCTCGACTACGACGTCGGCATCGGCGGCCGGCGCCTGTCCCAGGACCAGCGTCAGAAACTGGGGCTGGCCCGGGCGCTGATCAAGAACTCGCACATGATGGTCGTCAACAATGCCCTTGCCATGCTGCCGCAGGCCGACCAGGCCTCCCTTCTCGACCGGGTCCGCGCCGAACGCCGGGACCGGGGGTTGTTCTGGGTCACCGGGGACGCCGACGCGGCCGCCGAATTCGACGTCGTCCTGGTCGCCGAGGGCGGCAAGGTCCGGGCCGCCGACCACGAAGGCCTGGAGATTGTGGAAGTTGAATCGGAGACAGAGGCCGCGGACGGCGAAACCGAGCTCGGCCAGAACGTCGAGCTGCTGGCCGGCGTACCCATCTTCGGCGGCCTCGACCGCTCGCAGCGCAAGCTCCTGGCCTTCGCCAGCGACAGGAAGACCGTGGCGGCGGGCGAGGTCCTGTTCCGCCAGGACGAACCGGGCGAAAAGGCCTACGTCGTCATCGAGGGCCAGTTCGACATCCTGGTTTCCGGTGCCGACGGGCCGCTGAAGGTGGCCGAGGCCGGCCCGGGAGCCGTTGTCGGCGAACTGGCGCTCTTGTGCGATGCGCCCCGTACCGCCACCGTCCGGGCGACCAGCCCGGCCGCCGTGCTCAGGATCTCCAAGGACGTGTTCCTGCATCTGGTCCGGGACAACGCCGAGGTCGGCAGCAACCTGTCCAAGATCATCGCCGGGCGCCTCGAGAAGATGGTCCGCGGTTACGTGGCGCGCAGCTTGCCCCTCTACGACGAGATCACCGGCCTGCCGTCGCGCCACCTGTTCATGGACCGCGTCACCCACACGGTCGACACCGATGCCCGCGAAGGCAAGAAATCGAGCCTGATCCTCTTGAAGTTCGGGGAGAGCGACGCGCTCCAGTCGTCGCTCGATAACGAGGCCAAGGTCATCGTCCTCAAGGAGGTCGCCGACCGTCTCAGGGGCTGTTTGCGCCGCGCCGATTCCCTGGCCCGCCTGGAGGAATTCTCCTTCGGCGTCATCGCCAAGAACGCGGCGGACGGAAACGGCGGCAACGGCGGTGACCCGCTCACGAACCGCATTCGCCACGCCTTCGACCAGCCGCTCGCCGTGGAAGGCCGGAACATCGACCTTTCCGAGACCTTGGACCTCGACACCTATCCGTTGCTTCAAAAGCATGTGGACGCGGTGTTTAGCGGCCGGGCCGGCAGCCGGTAGTTCCCGAGTTTATGTCAGAAAGGCCCGGTCCCGCCGGCGGCGCAGCCGGAAAAGCGGTTGCTCGGGGTCCAGGTCGAGCATGCCGGCGGTAAGCACGGTGCTTGCCGGCACGTCTTCGAGAAGCGTTCGGTCGACAGCCAGGTAGTAGGGACAGGGATTGTCGTCGACGAGCGGTTGCGCCGCGATCAGTTCCGGCGACAGGCCGTCGACTTCGTGGTGATGGGGATCGGTGATTGCCAGGACCTCGCCCTTCTTGAAGTCCCGGCGGGTGCGTGCCACCAGGTCGACGACGGGCCGGGGCGCCGTCGCCCCCGTCGGCAGGCCCAGGAGGCCGGCCGAGAGGATGGAGATCGGTGCCTCGATGCCCAAGAGGTGTTGCGGGTTGTAGAGCATGGCGGTCCGCCCGTCGCCCGAGACTATGTGGCCTTTCTCCTTGAGCAGGGTCCAGGTCTTTTCGTCATCGCAGCGGACGACGACGAAGACGCCACCGGCGAAGCTGGCCTCGTCTGTCCGCCGGAGACAGTTGAAGACGTCGATGAGGCCTATGCCGTCCAAAAGGCCGCCTTGCGTTTTCGGGCGAAGGGCGTCGGCACCCTCGAGCGGACGCAGCAGGGGCGCGTGGAAATCGGGCCGGTCGGGCATGAGGCCGGTGGCGTTGGCGACCACGCCCATCTCACAGAAATCCGGCACCGTCCGCCTCGGCAGGCCGGCCGCCTTGAGTGCCGCCGCCCGGCTGGCGCAGAGGGCACCCCAGCCCTGCCCGCTTTCCCGCCACAGGCCCGTAAGCCCGGGGGTGGACCGGCGTTCACCGCGCCATTCAAGGCCGTCGTCGTCGATGACGAAGTCGTATTCGCTCGACTTGCCGGCGGCGGTGACGGTGAGGCCGAGGGTCTTGGCCCAGCTGATCAGCCCGATGAGCAGGCTCGGCTGGTCGCCCTCGACCTCCGTATAGACGACGCCCTGCTCGCGCGCCAACTGATGCAGGATGGGCCCGACGACGATGGCCGCTTCCTTGGAGGCCATGACCACATGCCGCCCCCGTCCGATGGCCCATTCGGCGGCGGCCGCCGCCGCTTGCGGATGACCGGTCGCCTCGACCAGGACGTCGAACTCGGGGACGCCGGAATCGGTGATGTCTTCGGTCGTGACGATTTCATCGTGGTCAATTCCGCTGGCGGCGACTGCCGCCGCCATGCGCCCGGCATCGCGGTCACAAATGACGGTAATTCCCAAATTGGGGATCGCCCGAGAGCGGGCCAGCAAGCTGGCCCCGAAATCGCCGACGCCGACTAGGCCGACACGGACGGTTTTGTCTCCGGCGCGGGAGAACAGGGCTTCGTAATTCATGGCTTCCCCGGCATGACCCGGAATTTCCGGTAATCGCGATCATCGGCGGTTTGACGGCAATTGGAAAGCCCAGGGCCGGGCATCCTATTCGGTACTACGGAAATCGGGATTTCTCCAAGGCCCCCGACCGCCACAGGCAGGCGGCGAGCAGGGGTTCACCGAAGTCGGTCCGCATGCCGTGGGGTTGCCAGGGGGATTGTGCACGACGGCCCCGGGGCCGAGCGGTTTCCAGCCGCCATCGCCGACCTTCCAAGACGAGCGACCCGAAACCACGCGGTAGATCTCCTCCGGCGAGTGCCTGTGCAGCGGGTATTCGATACCGGGTCCGAGCAACAGGAAGGCGGCGATCAGGTCATCGCTGTCAACGACACCGCCGGGGCCGACGACGATGGTCCAGCCGTAACCGTCGAGGAACGCCTCATCCAGGTCATCCGCGTTGTAGGTTTGCCGCCAGGCCAAGCGGTCGGCCGTCGCCCCCAGGGCCCGGGCGAGGTCGCGATAAGCCGCGGGCGCGCCGGCCAGTGCCGCCGGCAGGTAACCCAGCACGGGCAGCGCCGACGGAGAATTTGTCCGAATGCTGTAGGGCTTCGTGGGCCAGGCATCGGCAATCTCGGAAGAGCCCGGAACGTCCGCGTCAGCGAATAACGCGAAAAGGCTCCGCGTCAGCCTCGTTGTTTCGCCGTCTTCTAACATATCGTCTCATAGCTCCCGAAGCGCTAAGCCCGTTCACGCGGGACGAAACGATCCCCAAAAACAAGTGGTCAGATCATGAACACCTTTTTGGTCCAAATACCAATGACAAGACCATCACCAAAAAGAAATATTTTGTATTATGGTACGCGAATACCTAAATTGGCCAGATGCGCCGCTCGGGGTCAACTAGGCGCGTCAATGACCCGTCAGGGCAGGTTCTGGAAAAGGAACGGGAGGAACCCATATGAAAGACAGTCTTTCCGCCGACCTCACGACGTCGCGCTCGATCGAGGTCGACAAGCCGAGGACCATCGATTTCATGGGCGAGGAACTGAGGGTTTACGCGACGCCGGAACTGGTGCGCGACATCGAGGTGACCTGCCGCGAGTTGCTGCTCGAGCATCTCGATGACGAAGAGGATTCGGTCGGCACCCGGGTCGAGATCGACCATACGGGGGCGACGCTGCTGGGCATGAACGTCACCATCGCGGCGACGATCACGGCGGTCGAGGGCCGCGCCGTCAGTTTCGAGGTGACGGCTTCGGATGACTTGGAGCAGGTGGCGACGGCCAAGCACAACCGCTTCATCGTCCACAAGGGCAAGTTGGGAGAGCGCCTCAAGGCCAAGGCCGACAAGGCGAACGGATAAACAAACAACGGTGGCGGCGAACCGCATGTCGTCGAAACAAGAGAACCAGGACCAAGTGGGCCAGGACCGGGACGTCCCAACCTATTGCTACCAGTGCGTCGCCGGTCCCGACTTCCTGACCGTGCGCGTCGAGGACGGCACGGCGACCGAGGTGCAGCCCAATTTCGCCTCGGCCGGCGTCCATCCGGCGGCCGGCCGCGTCTGCGTCAAGGCCTACGGGCTGATCCAGAAGACCTATAATCCGAACCGCATCACGACGCCCATGAAGCGGACCAACCCGGAAAAGGGAAAAGGTGTCGATCCCAAGTTCGTGCCCATCTCCTGGGACGAGGCCCTCGACCTCATCGCCGGCAAGCTGAACGAGGCGCGGGCCAAGGGCCTCAGCGATGAGGCCGGCTACCCGCGGGTCGCCGCCAGCTTCGGCGGCGGCGGCACGCCGACCGCCTACATGGGCACTTTCCCGGCCTTCCTCAGCGCCTGGGGCACCGTCGACTTCGGCTTCGGTTCCGGCCAGGGCGTCAAGTGCTACCATTCGGAACACCTCTACGGCGAACTGTGGCACCGGGCCTTCACCGTCGCCCCCGACACGCCGCTTTGCGAATATGTGGTTTCCTTCGGCTCCAACGTCGAGGCCTCGGGCGGGGTCTGCGGCGTCAAGCGCCATGCCGACGCCCGGGTGCGCGGCATGAAGCGCGTCCAGGTCGAGCCGCACCTTTCGGTAACCGGCGCCTGTTCGGCCGAGTGGGTGCCGATCAAACCGAAGACCGACGCCGCCTTCCTGTTCGCCATGATCCACGTTTTGCTGCACGAACAGCCGCGCGAAAACCTCGACGTCGACTTCCTGCGCGAGCACACCTCGGCGCCCTATCTTCTCGGCCGCTTCGGCTATTACATGCGCGACCCGGAGACCCGAAAACCCCTGATCTGGGACCGCATCACCGAGCGCGCCGTGCCCTTCGACACGCCGGGCGCGGTACCGGCCCTGGAAGCGGCGATCACGGTCGAGCGTGGCGTCGAGGAAGGGGCCGACGGCAAGGTCTGGGAGCACGTCAACGAACGCTGCCAGACCGCCTGGGAAAAACTGGTCGAACACATGGAGCCCTACTCGCCCTTGTGGGCTTCCGAGGTCTGCGACATCGGCGTCAAAACCATCCGCCGCATCGCGCTCGAGTACCTGGAGCATGCCCGCATCGGCGAGACCATCGAGATCGATGGGCGCGAACTCCCCTACCGGCCGGTGGCCGTCGTCCTCGGCAAGACCGTCAACAACGGCTGGGGCGGCTTCGACTGCTGCTGGGCACGGACGCTCCTGGCCTGCCTGGTCGGCGGCCTCGAGGTGCCGGGTGGTACGCTCGGCACCACGGTGCGCCTCAATCACCCGGCGACCTCGCGCCAGGCCTCGATCACGCCGACCAACGACGGGTTCATGGACTATCCCATGAACCCGACCGACAAAGAGAACTGGCTGTCCAAGCCGGACGTGCGCAACGCCAACCGCACGCTGATCCCGCTGGTCGCCAATTCGCCGTGGAGCCAGGCCCTGGGGCCGACGCACCTGGCCTGGATGCTGCAAAACCAGAACCCGGGCCACTGGCCGCAGCCGACCGTGCCCGACGTCTGGTTCGTCTACCGCACCAACCCGGTGATCTCGTTCTGGGATACCGAGCAGATCGCCGACACTATCGCGCGCTTCCCGTTCACCGTGTGCTTCACCTATACGCCTGATGAAACCAACGACATGGCCGACGTGTTGCTGCCCGATTGCACGGACCTCGAGAGCCTGCAACTGATCCGTATCGGCGGCACCAAGTACTTCGAACAGTACTGGGACTACCAGGGCTTCGCGCTACGCCAACCGGCCGTCGAGGGCGTCGGCGAGGCCCGCGACTTCACCTGGGTGGCCACCGAACTGGCGGAGCGTACCGGGCTCCTGGAGGGTTACAACAAGGCCATCAACAAGGGTGCCGCCGGCGTCCGCCTGCACGGCGAGAATTACGATTTCAGCCTGGCCGAGGATCAGGTCCATTCGCTGGAAGAGATCTGGGACGCGTCGTGCCGCGCCGCGTCCGCCGAGATGAGCGACGGCCGGGAGACCGAAGGGCTCGATTATTATCGGGAGCACGGCTTCCGCGTGGTGCCCTACGAGCGCATCAACTGGTACCTCTATCCGGAGATGGTCGACCAGGGGCTGCGCTTCGAGCTGCCCTACCAGGAACGTCTGCACCGGGTCGGCCGCCAGCTCGCCAATCGCTTGCACCAGGCCGGCATCTCCTGGTGGGACCAGCAACTGGAGGAATACGACCCGCTGCCCGATTGGAAGGACTATCCCGGCCTGTGGGAACGGGCCCTCGAATCCAACTTCGACGTCGACATCGCCGACTTCCCCTTCTGGCTGGTCACGTCCAGGTCCATGCAATACGCCTGGGGCGGCAACGCCGATATCCAGATGATCAAGGAGGTCGCCGGCAACATCGCCGGGCACGGCGGCGTCATCATCAACACCGGCCGCGCCCGCGAGATGGGCATCGACGACGGCGACCGCATCGAGATCGCCTCGCCGCTGAGCTCGACCAAGGGTTTCGCCATCTTGCGCCAGGGCGTGCGCCCGGACACGCTGGTCATGATCGGCCAGTTCGATCACACGGTGACACCCTTGGCCAAGACCTTCGACGTGCCGAGCATGAACAAGCTTACGCCCATGCTGCTCGACCTCACCGATTCGACCGGCTCCGGCTCCGACCTGGTCAAGGCCCGTGTCACGCTCCTGGAGAAACGCCGATGACCCGCTGGGGCATGGTCGCCGACCTCAGGCGCTGCGTCGGTTGCCAGACCTGTACAGCCGCCTGCAAGCACACCAACGCGACACCACCCTCCGTCCAGTGGCGGCGCGTCCTCGATCTCGAGATCGGCGAATATCCGGACGTCAGCCGCGCCTTCGTGCCGGTCGGCTGCATGCACTGCGCCGACCCGCCCTGTATGCACGTCTGCCCGTCGACGGCGACAGGCCAGCGCGAAGACGGCATCGTCACCATCGACTATGACCTCTGCATCGGCTGCGCCTACTGCGCCGTGGCCTGTCCCTACCAGGCTCGCTACAAGGTCGATAAACCGCGCTTCGCCTACGGCGGCAACCGGCGCATGCGGAGTGAGGCGGCGCGCGAGGACCCGGCGCGGCTTGGCGTCGCCCAGAAATGCACCTTCTGTTCGGACCGCATCGATTATGGCCTCGCCCACGGCCTGACACCCGGCATCGATCCGGACGCGACCCCGGCCTGCGTCAATTCCTGCATCGCCGACGCGCTCCATTTCGGCGACCTGGCCGATCCGGACAGCAACGTGTCGACGCTCATAAAAGAGAACCGCAGTTTCCGCATGCACGAGGAACTGGGTACCGACTCCGGCTTCCACTACGTGTGGTCGGGTAAAGGCGCGGACGAAGACGCCAAGGCCGACGCGGTCGAGGCGGCGCTGGTCTCCGTATCCCGCGGCACCGGTTCCATCGGCGGCGCCGACCCGTGGCTGCAGTTCCACTGGGACTGGCGGGCCGCCGGCAATTTCATCGGCGGCGGCAGCGGCGCCGGTCTGCTGGCGGCGACCGCCGTCGCCGCCTTTGGCGGCATGCCGGCCTGGCCGTTCGGTATCGCCGGTGTCTTCGGTATCGCCCTCGGGCTTTTCCTGGTATGGCTCGAAACAGGCCGGCCGATGCGCGCGCCCCTGAACGTCTTCTTCCATCCGGAGACTTCGTGGATGACCCGTGAAGCCATGGTCGCCATCCTCCTGCTGCCGGCCATGTTGCTCGCCCTTTGGCTCGGCTCGCCTTGGATGATCGCGTTTGCGTCCCTGATCGGCCTCGGTTTCCTCTTCTGCCAGGGCCGAATCTTGCACGCCGCCAAGGGTATCCCGGCCTGGCGCCACCCGAGGATCGTGCCTTTGATCTTCGCGACGGGCCTGGCCGAAGGCCTCGGCCTCGCCATCGCCATCGGCATCACCATGGGGTACGCATCCGGTTTCCGCGGGCTCGCCGACGCCTCATCCATCGTCCTTGCCCTGCTCGTCGCCGTGCGTTTCTGGGCTTACGGCCAGTACCGAAAAGGCCTCAAGGACCAGGCCCCGGCCGGCGCGCTGAAGGCCCTGCGACGGGCCGATCCGGTGGTGCTCCTGCTCGGCCACGTGGTGCCACTCGCCCTGATCGCCGTCGCCTATTTCCAGCCGACCATCGGCGACCTGCTGTTGGCGCTCGCCGGTGCGGCGACGGCTCTGGGCGGCTGGTACTTGAAATTCGTCATTGTCACCCGGGCCGCCTATAATCAGGGTTTCGCCATCGACCACGCACCGGACCGCGGACCCGCAGGGGCCGGCCCGGGCGCCAAACCCGGGTGGAGCCCGTCTTGAACGTCACCGTCAAAGCCGCTAGCCGCGAACGGTCCTTTACCCGCGAAGCCTCCAAGCTGACATTGGGCGAGGGCGAGGTCTTCCACGGCGAGGCCATCCTCGCCGTCACCAAGGCATTGTTGCAGTCCGGTGTTTCCTACGTCGCCGGTTATCCCGGCGCGCCGGTGTCGCACCTGATCGACGTTCTGGCCGACGCCCGGGCCTCTGTCCTCGAACCGATGGGCATCTACTTCGAACAATCGGCCTCGGAGGCGGGTGCAGCCGCCCTCCTCGGTGCCTCGATCAACTACCCGCTGAGAGGCGCCGTCACCTGGAAGTCCATCGTCGGCACCAACGTCGCCTCCGATGCCTTGTCCAACCTGGCATCCGCCGGGGTCAAGGGCGGCGCCTTGATCGTCGTCGGTGAGGACTACGGCGAGGGGGCCAGCGTCATCCAAGAGCGCACCCATGCGACGGCCCTGAAATCATCGATTCCCCTGATCGATCCGCGCTACGACATGCCGAAGATCGTCGACCTTACGGAAAAGGCCTTCGACATGTCCGAGGCCTCGAACCTGCCGGTCATCATGTCCCTTCGCATCCGGGCCTGTCACATGACCGGCAGCTTCGTCTGCAAGGACAACCGGTCTCCGCAAAAGAACCGCCGCAATGCGCCGCTGGAGGCCGAGTTCGACTATTCCAAGATCGTGCTGCCGCCGTCGACCTACACCCATGAGAAAGAGAAGATCGAAAACCGCCTGCCGGCGGCGCGGGCGTTCATCCGCGCGCATGGCCTCAACGAACTGATGCCCGGTGCCGGCGGAAATATCGGCATCATCCTGCAGGGCGGCACCCACGGCGTCGTCGCCCGCTCGCTTCACCGCCTCGGCGCCGCCGACGCTTATGGTAATTCGGAAATCCCGCTCCTCGTGCTCAACGTTATCCATCCGCTGGTGCCGGAAGAGATCGTCGAGTTCATCAAGGACAAGGACAGCGTCCTCGTCGTCGAGGAGGGCCACCCGGCCTTCATCGAGGATCAGGTCCGCGCCATGGCCCATGACGCCGGGGTCGCCTGCCGGATACACGGCAAGGACATGATGCCGACGACCGGTGAATACATCACGCCGATGGTCCGCGAAGGCGTCGCCGCCTACCTTGGCGCCGCCGCCCCGAAGACGCTCAAGGGCCGCGCCACGCGGCGCAACAACGCCATCAAGAAACGCGTGACCACGGCCCGCGAGGCGGCCGGCGCGCCGCCGGTGGCGCCGCGGCCGCCCGGCTTCTGCACCGGCTGCCCGGAGCGGCCGATCTTCACAGCCTTGAAGATGATCATGCGCGAGCGCGGACCCTTGCACATCTCCGCCGACATCGGCTGTTCCACATTCGCCACCCTGCCGCCCTTCAACATCGGCAACACGGTCCTGGGATACGGCCTCAGCCTCGCCAGCGGCGGCGCCATCGCCGACAACCTGGGCCAGCCGACGGTCGCCGTCATGGGCGACGGCGGCTTCTGGCACAACGGGTTGACCACCGGCGCCATCAACGCCCACTGGCAGGGCATGGACGCGGTGCTGGTGATCCTGGAGAACGGTTATGCCTCGGCGACCGGCCAGCACCACGTGCCGTCGACGGGCTCGACGCCGGTCGGCCGCCCGGTTCAGGTCTCCATCGAGAAATCGCTGCGCGGCATCGGCGTCAAGTGGATTCGCCGGGTCGATTCCTATGACATGGAAGAGACCCTGATGGCCCTTCGCGACGCGCTCGATGCGCGCGGCAAGGAACTCCGTGTCATCATCTCCGACAATGAATGCATGCTGGCCAAGAAGCGGCGCGGCAACCGGCACAAGGTCCGGGCCCGGGAAAGCGGCCAGCCGGTCAAGATTTCGCGCTACGGGGTCGATGCCGAGGTCTGCACCGGGGATCATTCCTGCATTCGTCTCAGCGGTTGCCCATCGTTGACCCTGAAGCCGGCCACCGACCCCCTCAAGGACGGGCCGACGGCACACGTCGCCGATGACTGTGCCGCGTGCAATCTCTGCGGCGAGGTGGCCCAGGCGGCCCAGCTCTGCCCGTCCTTCTACAAGGCTTCCGGCATCTCCAACGCGAGCCTCTGGGACCGCTGGGTCGAGAAGGTCAACCGCCGCCTCATGGACCTGATGGGGGCGTCGTGAGCACGATCGAACCCATCTGCGTGCAGATCGCCGCCCTCGGCGGCCAGGGCGGCGGCGTGCTGGCCGAGTGGCTGGCCGACGCCGTCGACATCGCCGGCTTTCCGGCCCAGGTCACTTCGATTCCCGGCGTCGCCCAGCGCACGGGTGCGACTACCTATTATCTGGAGGTGTTCCCGGACAAGGAACCCGACGGCAAGCCGGTGTTCTGCCTGTTCCCGGATGAGGACGGCCTCGACCTGATGGCGGCCCTGGAACCCATGGAAGCGGCCCGCGCCCTCAACCTCGGCCTGATCAGCGAACGCACCACGGTGATCACGGCGGACAAGCGCATCTATTCGACGGCCGAGAAAAGCGTCGCCGGCGATGGTGCCGTCAAGTCCGACGCCCTGATCGAACCGCTCAAACGGGCCGCCAAGGATGTGGTGGCGCTCGACATCGAGGCTGTCGTCGGACGCCCTGGCGGCCAGGGCAACGCAGCACTCCTCGGCGCCATCCAGGCGAGCGGCGTGCTGCCGTTTACCGATGACGACTGCCGTCAGGCGATCCGCGCCAAGGGTGTCGCCGTACCGACCAACCTGACCGACTTCGAAGCCGGCCTGTCGGCGGCCCGCGGCGGTAAGACCGGTGGGGCGGAGACCGCGGACGGCCTCACCTACGAAGAGCCGCCGCAGGATCTGGAAGCCGATCTGCAGAAATTCCCCAAGGCCCTGCGCCCCATCGTCGGCCACGGTTTCGCCCGGCTCGCCGATTACCAGGACGACGACTATGCCCGCCTCTACGGCAAGCGCCTCGCCGCCCTGCCCGGATTGGACCCGGACGGCATGAGCGAAGACCAGATCGAAGCCTTCGGCGAAACCGCCAAACGCCTGGCCGCCTGGATGAGCTACGAGGACGTCATCCGCGTCGCCCAGTTGAAGACCCGCCCCGGCCGCCTCGCCGGCATCCGCGGCAACCTGGGCCTCGGGGACAACGACCGCTTCCGGCTCATCGATTTTCTCAAACCGGGGCGCGAGGAGGTGGCCAGCCTGCTGCCGCCGGGCCTTGGCGGCCTGCTGATGAAGCTGCCGTCGAAGGGCGGCCCGGGCGGAATGAAACTGCGCCTAGCGACGTCGCGGCCCTTCGCCTTCGGCATGCTCAGACTCCTCGCCCGGCTCAAACCCTGGCGCCCGAAGACCTATCGCTATTCCCGCGAACAGGCGGCCATCGAGATTTGGCTCGGTGCCGTTGCGGCGGCTCTGGAAACGGACCCCGGTATCGCCAAGCGCACGGCCGAACTGGCGGCGCTGGCCCGCGGTTACGGCAGTGTCCGCGAACGGGGCCTGACACGGATCGAGAAAGTCCTTAAAGGCTGGGAGCGCCGCCTTAAAGAGGATGCGGAAGGCCTGACCCGCGACATCGACCGCCTGCTCGACCAGGCACGCAACAACCCGGACGCCGATATCGCGGCCTAGAATAACGACGAAGGGTGACACGATGGCGCTGGACGAGGAAACCTTCAGGTCTTTGATCGACACGGTCAGGCGGTTCGTCCGCGAACGCCTGATACCTCTCGAACGCCAGGTCGACGAGACCGACCACATGCCGGCCGAGGTCATCGACGAGATGAAGGACCTCGGGCTGTTCGGCCTGTCGATCCCGGAAGCCTACGGCGGCCTCGGCCTGACCATGTCGGAAGAGGTCATGGTGGCCCAGGAACTGGGCTACACCTCGCCGGCCTTCCGCACCACCTTCGGCACCAACGTCGGTATCGGCTCGCAGGGGATATTGATCGACGGCACCGAGGAGCAGAAGCAGCGCTATTTGCCGAAGCTGGCGACGGGCGAGATCATTGGGTCGTTCGCGTTGACCGAACCCGACGTCGGCTCCGATGCCGCCTCGGTGAAATGCCGGGCCGAACGGGACGGCGAGACATTCGTCATCAACGGCACCAAGCGCTTCATCACCAACGCACCCTCGGCCGGTCTCTTTACCCTGATGGCACGGACCGGCAGCGTCGAGGACAGGGGCCGCGGCGTCACCGCCTTCCTGGTCGAAGCCGATACGCCGGGTATCGAACTGGGCCCGACGGAAAAGAAGATGGGCCTCAAGGGAGCGCATTGCTGCGACGTCGTCTTCAACGGCGCTCGGGTCCATGAGAGCCAGATCATCGGCGGCCGCGAGGGCCAGGGTTTCAAGACGGCCATGAAGGTGCTCGACCGGGGGCGGCTCCACATGTCGTCGGTGGCCACCGGCATGGCGAAAAGGTTGATCGACGAATCCGTCGGCTACGCGCGGGAACGCCAGCAGTTCGGCCAAGCGATCGCCGATTTCCAGCTGATCCAAGCGATGATCGCCGACAGCCAGACCGAGTATCTCGCCGGCAAGGCCCTGGTCGAGGCGACGGCGGCCCGCTTCGATGCCGGCGAGCGGGTATCGACGGATGCGTCGTGTTGCAAACTTTTCACCACAGAGGCGGTCGGGCGCATCGCCGACCGGGCCGTGCAGATCCACGGCGGGTCCGGCTACATCACCGATTATGCGGTCGAGCGGTTCTACCGGGACGTCCGCCTGCTCAGGCTCTACGAGGGCACGTCGCAGATCCAGCAACTGGTCATCGCCCGCGGTGTATTGGCCGCCGCGGAAGAGAATGGGTGAGCCCGTCATGAGCGTCGTCAACTATGAGGTCCGCGGAAACGTCGCCGTCGTCACCGTCGACAACCCGCCGGTCAACGCCATCTCGGCCGACGTCCGTCGGGGTCTGGTCGATGCGGTCGACAGGGCCGGCGCCGACGGTGCCGTGGAGGCTATCGTCCTCATCTGTGCCGGGCGCACCTTCATGGCCGGGGCCGACGTCAGGGAGTTTGGTAAACCGCCCGTCGAGCCGACCCTGCCGGCCGTCATCACCGCCATCGAGAACGCCGACAAGCCGGTCGTCGCCGCCATCCACGGCCAGGCCCTGGGCGGCGGGTTCGAGATCGCGCTCGGCTGCCATTACCGCATCGCCGTCCCGGAAGCCAAGGTCGGCCTGCCCGAAGTCAACTTGGGCCTGATCCCCGGCGCCGGCGGCACCCAGCGCCTGCCGCGCCTGATCGACACCGGGGAAGCGCTGAGGATGATCACCTCGGGAAAACCGGTCGGCGCCGACAAAGCGAAGGCCCTCGGCATTCTCGACAGGGTCATCCCGATCGACCTGTCGGAAGGCGCGCTGGCTTTCGCCGAGGGCGTCGCCGGTTCCGACCCGACCGAACGGCGCCTCGCCTGCCATGCGGCCATCCATGGCGACGACGTCGACTTCAACGCCTGGCGGGGCGACATGGAAAAACGCCATCGCGGGTTCGAAGCGCAGCAGGCGGCGGTCAACGCCGTCGCCGCGGCCGTCGCCCTGCCCTTTGGCGAGGGGATCGGGCGCGAACGCGCGCTTTTCCTCGAGCGCCGCGAGTCGGACCAGTCGGCGGCCATGCGCCATCTCTTCTTCGCCGAACGCGAGGCCGGGCGTATCCCCGGCATCGGCAAGGAAACACCGATACGACCCATCGACAGCGCCGCCGTCATCGGCGCCGGCACCATGGGCGGCGGTATCGCCATGGCGCTGGCCAACGCCGGCATTCCGGTGACCCTGCTGGAGGTGTCGCAGGAAGCGCTCGACAAGGGCCTCGGGACCATCCGCGGGAACTACGAGGCGACCGTCAAAAAGCGGCGCCTCGACGCCGAAGCCGTGGATCAACGATTGGCCTTGATCGGGTCGACCACGGACTATGGCGACCTTGCCGATGCCGACGTCGTCGTCGAGGCCGTGTTCGAGGATTTCACCGTGAAGACCGATGTGTTCCGCAAGCTGGACGCCGTCTGCAAGCCGGGCGCGATCCTGGCCACCAACACGTCCTATCTCGACGTCGACGCCGTCGCCAAGGTCACACAGCGACCGGAAGACGTGGTCGGGCTCCATTTCTTCAGCCCGGCCCATGTCATGAAGCTCCTTGAGGTGGTGCGCGGTGCCGCGACGGCTCCCGAGGTCCTGGCCACCGCCATGAAACTCTCCAAACGTTTGGGCAAGACCGGCGTCGTCGCCGGTGTCTGTTTGGGCTTCATCGGCAACCGCATGTACCAGTGCTATCAGCGCGAAGCCGGATTGCTGTTGCTGGAAGGTGTCGAACCGACGCGCATCGACAAGGCACTATACGACTTCGGCATGCCCATGGGTCCCTTCGCGCTCGCCGACCTCACCGGCATCGACAGCGGCGTGCGCATGCGCCGCTCGCTCGAGCCCGGGCAATTCGAGGTGCGCGCCTTCCGCGTTCATGAACGCCTCGTCGACATGGGCCGCCTGGGCCAGAAGACCGGCGCCGGCTTCTACCGCTATGAGGAAGGCTCGCGGACACCGGTCGAGGACGAGATCACCGCCGACCTGATCGGCAATATTGCCGCCGAGGAAGGATACGAGCGGCGCGACGTCTCCGACGAAGAGATCGTCGAGCGCTGCAACCTTGCCATGGTCAACGAGGGGGCACGGCTCTTCGAGGAGGGCATCGCCTACCGGGCCGCCGATATCGACGTCGTCTACGCCAACGGCTACGGCTTTCCCCGCTACCTGGGCGGGCCCATGTGTTACGCCCAGCAGACGGGACTCGCTGAAGTCCTCAGGAAGATCGAAGGGTTCGCCGAGCGTTTCGGACCGCGCTGGTGGTCACCGCCCAAACTGCTCAAGGACGCCGCCGGTCGCGGAACTTGGGACGGTTAGGCTGGTACCGTTGCCGCCGGGTCGCTCGCCGCCTGGCGGGCGGCGTCCCGGTGCATCAGCTTGAGGAGCGTCGTCAGGGTGATCGACTTCAGGGTCGAGACGGCGGTCTGGTCGATCTCCGTGGTGACCCGGCCGAGCGCCCGGCCGATGTCGGATTGGTCGCCGGCCTCCGGGCGGCCGCCACCGCTGACGTCTTCGAACATATCGACGATCTCGAAAAGCGTGATCCGCTTGGCGTTGCCGGAAAACCGGTAGCCGCCGCCGGCACCGCGCATGGATTCGACGAGTCCGGCGCGGGCCAGGTCGCGCAGCACCTTGGCCAGGTGGTTGGCCGAGAGGTCGTATTTCTCGGCGATATCAGCGGCCGAGACTTGGCGATCCGGATCCTGCGCCAGCTCGAGGACGGCGAAAAGCGCGCAGCGGGTCGCCTTCTGCAGCCTCATCTCAGTCGCCTCCGGCCGAGCTCAGGGAAGGTCCGTCGAGCGGCATCTCCAACTGGATGAACGGGCCGCCCATCATGCCCTGGGAGCGGAAAAAGGCCATGTTCAACTCGTCGTCGCGGGCCAGCATGGTGCGCACCGTATCGACGCCGGTTTCAGCGAGCGCCTTACACATGGCGTCAAACAGCCGGGTGCCGACCTTGTTGAGGCGCGTGTCCGGATCGACGCCGAGTGCGAAGATCCAGCCGCTCGGCGGCGAGCCGAACTCCCAGGCCCTGACCTCGCCGATGATGAAGCCGGCAACACCGCCCTGGCCGTCCTCAGCGATGAGGAAAAAGCGGTTCGGACGCTTGCCGTATCGCTCGAACATGTCCTCCCAATAGGCGGCCTTGGTCATGCCGGTGATACGCGTATCGAGGGAGCTGACGGCGGCGATGTCTCCGGCCGTCGCCGCACGGATGGTCAGATCGCCCCCCAATTCGTCAATGCCCCCCGTTTCAGGCATGGCGATTTTCACCTTTGTTTTCGTTTGCGACCATTCAACCCTGATCGCCCTTGACAGAATGTCGCCCCATCATCTAAATGTAAATAGGTATTTTGGTACCTATTTAAGTTTTAAGCGGAAACCCGCGTGCCGAACCGGCTCGGAAATGCCGGAAACCCCAGGGAAACGCCGTCACCGACATGATCGATTTCGCCACCCACCCCGAGCAGTACCGTCACTGGAAGCTGGACATTGACGGTCCCGTCGCGACGCTGGCCATGGACGTCCAGGAGGACGGCGGCCTCGAGCCGGGATATGTCTTGAAACTCAATTCCTATGACCTTGGCGTCGACATCGAGCTTTACGATGCCGTGCAGCGCCTGCGCTTCGAGCACCCGGAGGTGAAGACGGTGGTCATCACGTCGGCTAAGGACCGGGTCTTCTGTTCGGGCGCCAACATCTCCATGCTCGGCCAGTCGAGCCACGCCCACAAAGTCAATTTCTGCAAGTTCACCAACGAGACCCGCAACGGCATCGAGGACGCATCCAACCATTCCGGCCAGACCTACATCTGCGCCATCAACGGCACCGCCGCCGGCGGCGGCTACGAACTGGCGCTCGCTGCCGAGCACATCATGCTCATCGATGACGGCTCGAGTGCCGTGTCGCTGCCGGAAGTGCCGTTGCTTGCCGTGCTGCCCGGCACCGGCGGCCTGACACGGGTCGTCGACAAGCGCCGGGTGCGCCGCGATCACGCCGATTTCTTCTGCACGCTGACCGAGGGTATTCGTGGAAAACGGGCCGTCGACTGGCGGCTCGTCGACGAGACGGTGCCGCGTTCCAAGCTCGACGAAACCGTGGCCGCCCGCGCCGCCGAGTTCGCCGGCAAGTCGGACCGCCCGGACGATGCTAAGGGCGTCGAGCTGACGCCGCTGAAGCGCACCATCACCGATGATGCGGTGGCCTACGACCATGTCACCGTCAGCCTCGACCGCAACACGCGGGTCGCCAGGATCAACGTCGCGGCACCCGCGGAAGCGCCGGCGGCGGATGGCGACGGTATCCTCTCGCAAGGCGCCGCCTTCTGGCCGCTGGCCCTGGCCCGCGAGCTGGACGACGCCATCCTCCATCTCCGCGCCAACGAAACGGAGGTCGGCACCTGGGTGCTGACCACGTCCGGCGACGCCGACCTGGTTGCCGCTGCCGACGCGGCCCTCGCCGCCAATGCCGAGAACTGGTTCGTCCGTGAGGTGACGCTCTACCTGAAGCGCGTCCTCAAGCGCATCGACGTGACGTCCAGAAGCATCGTCGCCCTGATCGAACCGGGCAGCTGCTTCACCGGCACGCTCTTGGAGTTGGCGCTGGCCGCCGATCGCAGCTACATGCTGGACGGCACCTTCGAGGGGGACAACCGGCCGCCGGCGACCCTGCGCCCGACGGCCATGAACTTCGGCCCCTTCCCCATGTGCAATGATCTCACCCGTCTGGAGACGCGGTTCCTCGACGACGCCGAACATATCGACGACGTCCGCGCCGAGCTCGGCAACGACCTGGACGCCGAGGCGGCCGAGGATCTGGGCCTCGTCACCTTCATCCCCGACGACATCGACTGGGACGACGAGGTGCGCATCGCCATCGAGGAGCGCAGCAGCTTCTCGCCGGACTCGTTGACCGGTATGGAGGCGAGCTTGCGCTTCGCCGGGCCGGAAACCCTCGAGACGAAAATCTTCGGGCGCCTCAGCGCCTGGCAGAACTGGATATTCCAACGCCCCAACGCGGTCGGCGAAGAAGGCGCACTGAAGCGCTTCGGCACCGGGTTGAAGACGTCCTACGACGTCAAGCGGGTCTGACAAACGGAGCTGGAAGCCGATCATGAGCATCGATTATCAAGAGAAAATCCCCAACAACGTCGACCTTTCCGAAGACCGTCGCCTGCAGCGCGCGTTGGAGAAGTGGCAGCCCGGCTACCAGCAATGGTGGGCCGAGCTGGGCCCCGAGGAGAGCGCCCAGATGGACGTTTACCTTCGGACCGCCATCAGCGTGGAACCCGGCGGCTGGGCCAATTACGGCTACGTGAAGATGCCGGAATACCGCTGGGGCATCTTCCTGTCACCGGCCGAGGAAGGACGGCTGGTCAACTTCGGGGCCCACAAGGGCGATCCTGCGTGGCAGGAAGTGCCGGGCGAGTACCGGGCCGAGCTTCGCCGCCTGATCGTCACCCAGGGCGACACCGAACCGGCCTCCGTCGAACAGCAACGGCACTTGGGATTGACCTGTCCGTCCCTCTACGATCTCAGGAACCTGTTTCAGGTCAACGTCGAGGAAGGCCGGCATCTTTGGGCCATGGTCTACCTGCTGCATGCGCATTTCGGACGCGACGGACGCGAGGAAGCGGAAGCCATGCTCGAGCGCCATTCCGGCGACGCCGACAAGCCGCGCATCCTTCAGGCCTTCAACGAGCCGACACCGGACTGGTTGTCGTTCTTCATGTTCACCTTCTTCACCGACCGAGACGGCAAGTATCAGCTGGCATCCTTGGCCGAGTCCGGATTCGATCCGCTGTCGCGGACCTGCCGGTTCATGCTGACGGAAGAGGCGCACCACATGTTCGTCGGCGAGACCGGCGTCGGACGCGTCGTCCAGCGGGCCTGCGAGATCATGAACGAGTACAAGACGGAGGACGTGCGCAAATACGGCGGCGTCGACCTGCCGACCATCCAGAAGTACCTCAACTTCCACTTCTCGGTCTCTGTCGACCTGTTCGGCCAGGAACTGTCGACCAACGCCGCCAACTACTACACCATGGGCCTCAAGGGACGGTTCCAGGAAAGCAAGATCGACGACGACCACCTATTGGGCGACAGCACCTATTCGGTCGCCGAGATCCGTGGTGACGAAGTGGTAATCGGCGATCAAAGCGCGCTGACCGCCATTAACGAGCGGCTGCGCGACGACTACATCTGCGACTGCCAGCGTGGCGTCGACAAGTGGAACCGGGTCATCCGCGAGGCCGGTATCGACTTCGAACTGAAGATCCCGCACCGCGCCTTCCACCGCGGCATCGGCGCCTTCTCGGAGATCAAGGCGACGCCCGACGGCTCGGTCATCACCGAGGCCGACTGGGATCACCGCCACGGCGACTGGCTGCCGACGGAAGAGGACCGGGCCTACGTGACGTCGCTCATGGAAGCGGTCACGGAACCAGGCAAGGTGGCGGGTTGGATCGCACCGCCGGCCAAGGGCATCAACGGTCAGCCGCGCGAGTTCGAGTACGTCAGGTTCAATTAAGGGCGCCGACTGAGGTCGCCCCAAGAAAAGGTTAACTGGACGCCGGTGCTGGAGAGAAGGAAGATAGCTCAAAGGGATTAATCATAAACGGCGGATAAGACCCGTAAGGGCATCCGTTGCCGAGCAGGGAACCAGGAGAGACACCATGCGCGACCACACCGTCACCGTCGACCGGTCGACAACGCCTGCGACGTTGACCTTCGCGCCGAACTTCAACGTCGCCGTTTCCTTCATCGACCGGCACCTGGAAGAAGGGCGTGCCGGAAAGGTCGTCATCCGCCCCGTCGGCGGCACCGCGGTCACCTACGCGGAGCTTGCCGAAAACGTCAACCGGGCCGGCAACGCGCTCAAGGGTCTGGGCATCGGCCAGGGCGACCGTGTCCTAATGATGGTCAAGGACAGCCCGGCCTTCTATTCCCTATTCTGGGGCGCCATCAAGGCCGGCGTCGTGCCGGTGCCGATCAACACCTTGCTGCGCGCCAAGGACTATCAGTTCATGATCGAGGATTCGGGCTGCGCCGGGTGCATCTATTCACCCGAGTTTGCGGCCGAGGTCGAACCGGCCCTCGAAGCGGCATCACGGAAACCGGATCACACTTTTCGTACGGAAGGCGACGGCCAGACCCTGACTTCGCTGATGGCCGATGCCGATCAGGCCCTCGACGCCGCACCCGCCAAATCCGACGACGACTGTTTCTGGCTCTATTCGTCCGGCACCACCGGCACGCCGAAAGGTGCGGTGCACCTGCACCGGGACATGGTGGTGACCAGCGAGCACTATGGTGCGGCGACCTTAGGTTTGCGGGAAGACGACGTCTGTTTCTCCGCCGCCAAGCTGTTCTTCGCCTACGGCCTCGGCAACGGCATGACCTTTCCATTGTGGGTCGGGGCTTCGGCCATCCTGTTGCCGGGGCCGCCGACTCCGGACAGCACCTTCACCACCATCGAGACCGAGAAACCGACGATCTTCTTCGGCGTGCCGACCCTTTATGCGGCGCAGTTGAAGGCGCTGGAGACGGAAGAGCGCGACCTCACTTCGCTGCGCGCCTGTGTGTCGGCCGGAGAGGCCCTGCCCGCCGACATCTACCGCCGCTGGCAGGAGAAGGCCGGCACCCAGATCCTCGACGGCATCGGCTCCACGGAGGCATTGCACATCTTTATCTCCAATACGCTCGACGATACCAATCCAGGGACTAGCGGGCGCATCGTGCCCGGCTATGAGGCGCGCATCATCGACGAGGCCGGCGCTGACGTCGCCGCCGGCGACAGCGGGCGGCTGATGATCAAGGGCTTGTCGACGGCCAAGTATTACTGGAACAACCCGGAAAAGACGGCCAGCACCATGGTCGACGGCTGGCTCGACACGGGCGACACCTACATCCAGGACGAGGACGGCTACTATCATTACTGCGGGCGCAACGACGACATGATGAAGGTCGGCGGCATCTGGTGTTCGCCCTTCGAGATCGAAGCCAAGCTGATCGAGCATCCGAAGGTCCTCGAGGCGGCGGTGGTCGGCCGCGCCGACGACGACGATCTTGTCAAACCGGAAGCCTATGTTGTTCTCAATGACGCCTCTGACGCCGGCGACGGAACGGCCGACGAACTGCTGCAGCACTGCAAGATGGGGCTGGCCAAATACAAGTATCCGCGCTGGTTCAACTTCGTCGAGGAACTGCCGAAAACGGCGACCGGCAAGATCCAACGCTTCAAGCTGCGTTGAACAGGCGGAGGAACGAAGAACCGTGGGGACCGGGACATGAGCGACAAACTGACCGCTGTCCGTGACGCCGTGACCAAACACGTCCTGCCGGGCTCCAGCATCGTGCTCGGGGCCTGCCTGGAACCGGACGTGCCTTTCGCCGTCACCCACGAGATTATCCGCCAGGACATCGAAGGATTGAACGTCATCGCGCCGATCTCGGATGCGTCGACCGACATGCTGATCGGGATGGGGTGCTGCACCCAGGTCACCGGCGCCTGGGTCGGCAACGTGTCGGGCGGGCTCGGACACAACTACCGGCGCGCCTTCGAAAAAGCGGAGCCCCACGCCATCACCGTCAACGACCATTCGAATTTCTCGCTCGGCATGGCGTTGATGGCCGGTGCCTACGGCATGCCCTATGCAGCCATGCGGTCAATCCTGGGCTCCGATATCCTGGCCTCCAACCCGGCCTTCCGCGTCGAGGTCAATCCTTTCGACGAGCACGAGAAGGTCGTCCTGGTGCCGCCCTTGAAGCCCGACGTCGCCGTGCTGCCCGTGCAACGGGCCGACCGGAACGGCAATTGCCATCATTGGGGGTCGAGCGGTGTCGCCAAGGAAGCGGCCTTCGCCGCCGAGAAAGTGATCCTGCTGGCCGACGAAATCGTCGACGAGGACGTGATCCAGTCCGATCCGAGCCGGGTGATGATCCCCGGCTTTCTGGTGACCGCCGTCTGCCATGTGCCGGGCGGCGTGCATCCGTCGCCGCAGACCGGGCGCTGGCGCCGCGACAACGACTTCTTCAACGACTATCACAAGCGCTCGCGGACTCGCGACGGTTTCCTCAAGTGGATCGACGAATGGGTCCTTGGGGTCCCCGATCACGCCACCTACCGTGCCAAGCTCGGCGAACGGTTCGAACAGCTTCGCATCACCGGCGAGGCGCCTTCGGCGCCGGCAAACTTTGCGGCGGCCTGAGATCATGTCCGATTATTCGATCCAGGAACTGATGATCGTCGCCGCGGCCCGCGAGATCCGCGACGGCGAGGTGGTGTTCGTCGGCATGCGCCTACCGATCACCGCCTACGGGGTCGCGCGATTGACCCATGCGCCCAACGCCGTCGGTCTGTTCGAATGCGGTGTCGTCCGCTACGCGCCGGCCGACGGCATGCTCTATACCATGGGCGACCCGCCGAACCAGCTGGGTGCGGCGTGGACGACCGGCCTGGTGCAGGTGATGAGTCTCTTACAGAGGGGACGCGTCGACGCCGGTTTCATCGGCGGCGCCGAGATCGACAAATACGGCAACATCAACACCTCCTACATCGGTGATTTCGCCAATCCCCAGGTCAAGCTGCCCGGATCCGGCGGTGCCGCCGACATCGCCGCCATGTCGAAACGTCTGCTCGCCATCATGAACCACGAGAAGCGGCGCCTCGTCGAGCGCGTCGACTACGTGACGTCGCCCGGCTATCTCGACGGCGGCGAGACCCGCAAGCGGCTCGGATTGGGCGGCGGACCGTCGGCGGTGATCACGGACCGCGGCGTCCTCAGGCCGCACGGCGACGACAATGAACTGCATCTGGCGTCGTTCCACCCGGGCCACACGATCGACGAGGTCCGGGAGCATACGGGCTGGAACTTGAAGGTTCTGGACGGCGCGGACGAGACGCCGCCCCCCAGCAAGGCCGAGATCGACGCCCTTCATGCCATCGACAGGGACGGATTTTGGCGATGAATTTCAATACAATAGGTGACAGCAGGCCCAGGTTTCGCTTAGGATTTTGCCATGTTTTGCAAGGGCTCGCTCGTCGAACAAACGGCGAAACCACCGAACCCTCAGGGGAGATCAAAAAGGGAGACGTTTCATGACGCAAGATAACAACACTTCACGCCGCCGTTTCATTTCGGGCGCGGCGGCAACGGCGGGCCTGGCGGCCGCGTCGAGTTTCGTTCCGACCCGTTTCGCCATCGGCGCCACGGCACCGGTCAGGGTCGGCATCCTTCTGCCCTATTCGGGCACCTACGCCATGCTCGGCAACTCGATCACCAATGCCTTCAAGATGCGCATCGAGCAGGCCGGCGGTAAACTCGGCGGCCGCGCCGTCGAATACGTGGCCCTGGACAGCGAAATGTCGGTGCCGAAGGCGCCGACCAACACCAACAAGCTGGTCAAGAAGGAAAAGGTCGACTTCGTCGTCGGTCCCGTGCACTCGGGCATCGCTGCGGCCATGGCCAAGATCATCGGCCCGCGGGAAGCCCCGATCATGATCGTGCCCAATGCCGGCAACAACGCGATCACCGGCGGGCTCTGCGCACCGAACATTTTCCGTACCTCGTTCTCGAACTGGCAGCCGGCCTACCCGGGCGGCAAGGTCATGGCCGACGACGGCCACAAGACCTGTGTCACCATCGCCTGGAAATACGCGGCCGGCGCCCAGATGATGGCGGCCGGTAAGGACAACTTCGAGAAACACGGCGGCAACGTCGTCAAGGACATTCCGGTTCCGTTCCCGAAGGTGGAATTCCAGGCGGCGCTGTCCGAAATCGCGTCGATCAAGCCGGATTGCGTGTTCGCCTTCTTCTCGGGCGGCGGTGCGGTTAAGTTCGTCAAGGACTATGCGGCGGCCGGCCTCAAGGACAACATCCCGCTTTACGGACCAGGCTTCCTCACCGAAGGCGCATCCAAGGCCCAGGGTGCCGCGGCCGAAGGCATCAAGACGACGCTGCACTACGCGGCCGACCTCGACAATCCGGTCAACAAGCGCTTCCGAGCCGACTACAAGGACGCCTTCGGCGGCGACGCCAACGTGTTCTCGGTCCAGGGTTACGATACCGGCACGCTGCTCAGCCAGGCCATGGCCCTGGTCAAGGGCGACACCGGCGCGACCCAGGAGCTGATCGCCGCCATGGAAACGGCGGAAATCATCGACAGCCCGCGCGGCGCCTGGAAAATGTCGAAGAACCACAACCCGATCCAGGACATCTACCTGCGCCAGGTGAAGAGCGGTCAGAACCTGGTCCTCGGCGTTGCCGCCAAGGGCCTCGAAGACCCCGGCGCCGGCTGCAAGATGGCCTGACCGGTATCGGCATGAACCGAAAACGCCCGGCGTTTCCGGCACGATGGAAACGCCGGGCGGTTTTTAAGGGAGGCGTGGCCAGACGATCACCGCGCCCTATCGAGGCCGCACCGCCGTTCCCTACCCGACCATGGATCTAACCTCCTTCCTCATCCAAGCGCTCAACGGCGTCCAGTATGGCTTCCTGCTGTTCCTGGTGGCCAGCGGGCTGACCCTGATCTTCGGGATCATGGGCATCATCAACCTGGCCCACGGCGCCTTCTACATGCTCGGCGCCTACATCACCTATTGGCTGATCGGCTATACCGGCAACCTGTTCGTCGCCATTCTCTTGGGCCTGCCGATCATGCTGGCCGTCGGCTACGCCATCGAGCGGCTGGCCATATCGTTTCTCTATGACCGCGACCACCTCTATCAGGTGCTGTTGACCTACGGCCTGATCCTGATCCTCAACGAGTTGCAGAAGATTCTCTGGGGATCCGATTTCTACAGCGTGCCGGTGCCGGATGTGCTCAGCGGTTCGATCCGCCTGACCGAGACCCAGGTCTATCCGGTCTACCGCCTGTTCATCTCGCTGGTCTGCATGATCATCGCCGCCGGCATGTACGTCCTGATCGGGCGCACCCGGCTCGGCATGATGATCCGCGCCGGTGCGTCGAACCGGGAGATGACCCAGGCATTGGGCATCAACATCGGGCGCGTGTTCGCCATCGTCTTCAGCCTGGGCGCGGCCCTCGCCGCCTTTTCCGGCATGGTCGGCTCGCCGGTGAGTTCGGTGTTTCCCGGCATGGGTGACCAGATCCTGATCATTTCCTTCGTCGTCGTCGTCATCGGCGGCATCGGCTCCGTGAAGGGCGCTTTCGTCGGCGCCATGATCATCGGGCTGGCCGACACCTTCGGTCAGGTTCTGATCCCGGACCTCGCCTCCATGGTCGTTTATGCGGTTATGGCTCTGGTCCTGTTGTGGCGGCCACAGGGCCTGTTCGGGAGGGCTTGAGAGCATGGAAGCACCGCTTTCGCGCCCCGTTCTCATCGTGCTGCTGGCCGGCGTCCTCGGCCTCGGCGTGTTCCCGGCCTTCGGCGACGAGTTCTATACGGAACTGTTCACGCACCTGATGGTGATGGGCATCTTCGCCATGAGCCTCGATCTGCTGATCGGATACACCGGGTTGGTCAGTTTCGGACACGCCGCCTTTTTCGGCTTCACCGGGTACATCCTGGCCATCGTGACGCCCGAGTCCGACGCGGTCAGCCTGTGGTTCTCGCTGCCGGTCTGCCTCGCTGGTGCGGCGCTGGCGGCACTCGTCATCGGCTGGTTCTCGGTCCGGACCAGCGGCATCTACTTCATCATGATCACCCTCGCCTTCGCCCAGATGATGTTCTACTACTTCAATGAGAACACGGCCTTGGGCGGGTCGGACGGTATCTTCATCTTCACCAAACCCACCGTTTCCATCGCCGGTTTCGAGCTCATCGATCTGGCCAGTCCGGAGACGGTCTACTATTTCGTCCTGGCCAGCCTGGTCGTTTGCTACATCCTGCTCCGCGTCCTCCTGCAATCACCCTTCGGGCGGGTCATCCAGGCGGTGCGGGCCAACGAACACCGGGCCCGGGCGCTCGGTTTCAACACCCGGCGCTACAAGCTGGTCGCTTTCGTCATCGCCGGCACCATGGCCGGTTTCGCCGGCTACCTGGAGGCGGTCTCGACTGGCATCGTCAGCCCGGCACACCTCAACTGGCACCACTCGGGCCTGGTCATGATGCTGGTCATCCTGGGCGGCATGGGCACCCTTTACGGACCGGTGCTCGGTGCCTTCGTGCTCGGTCTCCTGCACGACCAGGTCCAGGACATCACCGAATACTGGCATCTGGTGCAGGGCATTTTCGTCATTCTCGTCGTCCTGTTCCTGCCGCACGGCATCGCCGGACTGGTCGCGCGCCTGGCCGGGCGGGCCTATCAAGAACCGCAACCGAAAGACGAAGATGATGAGGAATCGGCGACGAGCGAAGCGAATTCGCGGGAGCAGGCCTCGTGAGCGAACCGATCCTCGCCACCCGCGGTTTGAGCAAGCTGTTCGGTGCCTTGGCCGCCGTCAACAATGCGACCGTCGATTTCGAGCCGGGCCGCGTGCATGCCATCATCGGTCCCAACGGTGCCGGCAAGACGACCTTGATCAACTTGCTGTCCGGCGACCTGCCGCCGAGCGAGGGCACGATCACCTTCAAGGGCCGCGACATCACCAAGCTGCCGCCGGACCGGGTTTCGCAGATCGGCATCGGGCGCAGCTACCAGAAAACCAACATCTTTCCGCGCTTTACCTGTTTCGAGAACTGCTGGCTCGGCGCCCAGTCGCGGCTGCCGACCTCGATGCGCTTTTTCCGCCGCGCCCGGACCTACGCGGACGTCCGCGCGCGGGCCGAACGGGCCATCGAGCTCTGCGGCCTCTCGCATCGCCGGGACACGCCGCCGGCCGAGATCAGCCACGGCGAACAGCGCCAGCTCGAGATCGGCATGATGCTGGCGACGGAACCGGAGCTCTTGTTGCTCGACGAACCGCTGGCCGGCATGGGAACGGAAGAGTCCGGTGACGTCATCGAACTGCTCCGGGCCTTGGCCCGTGACCATACCCTGATCCTCATCGAACACGACATGGATGCGGTCTTCGCCATCGCCGAGACCCTGACCGTGATGGTCAACGGCACCGTGCTGGCGTCCGGTACGCCGGACGAGATCCGGGGCAACGAAAGCGTCCAGGAAGCCTATCTGGGAACCGGCGAGGACGCCGGTATGGGTGAACCATGAACGCCGAGGCACCGATTCTCCAGGCTGAAGGCCTGCACACCTATTACGGCGCCAGCCACATTCTGCACGGCGTTGACCTGACCATCGGGCGCAACCGCTCGGTCAGTCTGATGGGCCGCAACGGCATGGGTAAGACGACGACGATCCGCTCGATCTTCGGCCTGACGGCGCCGGCCCGTGGCGCTGTGCGCATCGCCGGCGAAGACTGTACCGGCCTGGCACCCGAGGCCATTGCCCAGAAGGGCTGCGCCCTGGTCCCCGAAGGCCGGGGCGTGTTCCCCAACCTCAGTGTTCGTGAGAACCTGGTGATGGCGGCGCGACCGGGAAAGGAACGGCGGCTCGACTGGACCTACGAGCGGGTGCTGGACACCTTCCCCAGGCTCGCCGAGCGCCTGACCAGCATGGGCAACCAGCTCTCAGGCGGTGAACAGCAGATGCTGTCCATCGGCCGCGCCCTGATGACCAACCCGGACCTGCTGATTCTCGACGAGGCGACGGAAGGCCTGGCGCCGCTGATCCGCAAGGAGATCTGGGCCGTCGTCCGCGAGATCAAGAAGGCCGGCATCGCGACCCTGATCGTCGACAAGGACGTGGAAGCCCTGTTATCGGTCTGCGACGACTGCCTGATCCTGGCCAAAGGCCGCGTCGTCTTCAGCGGCAGCGCCCAGGAACTTCGCGACCAGCCGGAGATCCACGTCCGACACTTGGGGATCTGACCCACTGCCGGTAAAGGACGGGGGCGATCCAGGTCGTTACCGAACGAGTCCTTCCTCAATCACCCCCACCCCAACCC
>Ga0209459_10000081_pt1 | contig 32315 bp, 32 predicted proteins | sample WorMetG1aBELIZE1_FD_187419 | JGI IMG/M metagenome (GOLD analysis project Ga0209459, IMG submission 187419) | Marine gutless worms symbiont microbial communities from Max Planck institute for Marine Microbiology, Germany - Inanidrilus... ...
GCTCCCTTCTCGTGTCCCAATCGTCGCCAAACGCTTGGAAACGAGTAGAATCAACGCCGTGCACCCTGTCCATAAAATTAAACCGGACAGCAGTGGGCCCATACCGGGCGTGGCGTTGCCTTCGCGACCGTCATCGACGGCATTTCGGAGGCGCTGGAAACGGCGGAACAACAGTGGGGAATCAGCGCCCACCTGATCCTCTGTTTCCTCCGCCACCTCGATCAGGATCAGGCCTTCGAAACGTTGGAAGAGGCCCTGCCCTATCGCGACCGGATCATCGCCGTCGGCCTCGATTCCAGCGAAATGGGCCATCCGCCGGCCAATTTCGAAGCGGTCTTCGCCCGCGCCCGCGAGGAGGGGTTCGAGACCGTCGCCCACGCCGGCGAGGAAGGGCCGGCCGCCTATGTCCGGGAAGCCCTCGACCTGTTGCATGTGTCGCGCATCGATCACGGCAACCGGGCCCTGGAAGACCCGGCCCTGGTCCGCCGGCTCGCCGACGAGGCGATCCCGCTGACCGTTTGTCCGCTGTCGAATTTACGCCTCGGCGTTGTCCCCTCGCTCGAAGAGCATCCGCTGAAGTGGATGCTCGAGGCCGGTTTGTTGGTCACCGTGAACTCGGACGACCCGGCCTATTTCGGGGGGTACCTCAACGACAATCTGGCGGCCGTGGAAACGGCGCTCGGTCTCGACATCGACGATCTGGCCACTCTCGCCCGCAACAGCTTCCGAGCCGCCTTCCTGACGGACGCCCAGATCGCGGGGTATTGCACCGAAATCGATTCGTTGGTCACGTCCTAGAGCCGAGAAATTAGCGCTTGATACCTCGGTGACTGGCGACGATCCCGCCGGTGGCGCTCTGGCAGGCGACATCGCTGAACCCGATGTTGTCGAGGAGTTCGGACAATTCCTCGGCTGAATAGAACAAATCGATGGCGCGCACGAAATAGTCGATGCAACTCCACGCCTCCGACCCGCTGCGAAACGCGAAAGCCGTCCCCGAAACGCAGGCCTTCAGATAGGCGTTGTAGAGCCGGGCGACGAGCGGATTTTCGGGTTTCAACATGTCGCAGTGGTAGAAACGGCCGCCCGGCTTGAGGACACGGTGGATCTCGGAGAAGACGTCGACGACCCTCAGGTGGCGTGACGCAAACTGCAGGGTGACGACGTCGAAGCTGTTCTCATCGAAGGGCAGTGTGTGCACGTCATCGATATACGATTCGATCTGGAAGCCCCGGGCCCGCGCCCGTTGCTGACCGACCTCCTGCATGGCGGCACTGCGGTCGATGGCGAAGACGTTGAGGTCGGGCTGGCGGCGCAACAAGGCGATGCCGACGCCGTTGGTGCCGGCGCATACGTCCAACACGCGATCGCCGGACCCGGTATCCACCCAGGTCACGAACCGCCGCCGCCAACGGCTGCACAACCCCAGGCTGGCGAAATCGCTGGCGATATCGTAATAGGGCGCGACATCCTTGAAGACGGCGTCCAACGTGCCCTGCCAGATGGGAGAAAACTCGCTGCTCCGCGCCTGTTCACGGTGTTGAAATCGGGAATCGACATCCCTGTTGCGCAACTGATCCATGCGTTCCCCCTAGGGCTTTATTTACGTCGCCGTTAGGACGGCCTTTGACCCGGTTTTGGTATAGCCGCGATCAGGCCGGCCTCGCTACAGTTTAACCGATCCTTTCTGATCTCGATCATACGGCCTGTTTCCGCTTTCCGAATGCCGGTTCGACCGCGGCCGGCGCCGGTGGCGGATTACCGGCCAAAAATTGACCGTATTTGGCCTTGGCTTCGCGGCGGAACACCATGTTGGCGGCCAGATAGAAGCCGGCCCGGTGGGCGCTGCCGATGTTGGTGCGCCGATCCCAGAACCGCTTTGAGATCGAGCCGTAGGAGTAGAACTGGGTTCGCGCCCACTGGCACCCGGCCGTCAGCTGCTCCGGCGTCATGCCCCGCGGCACGAAGGTGGCTTCGCCGTAGCGGAAATCCGGATCGAGCCACCACTTGTCGTAAATCAACCGGCCTTCCGCTCTCAACCGGTCATAAAGGCGGGCCCCCGGAGTCGGCAGCAGAGCGGCGAAATTGCCGAGAAAGAACTTGTTGCGGACGGCAAAGTCGACGGTCTCGGCGAAGCTGTCCGGCGTATCGGCATCGTAGCCGAAGACAAACGATCCGTAGATCATGATGCCGGCGTCCTGCAGGATGCGGACCGATGTTTCGTAGTCCTGACGCTTGACGCCCCATCCCTTCTTCATCTGGCGCAGATTGATGGGGTTGAGGGATTCGAAGCCGAGCAGCGCCCCGGTGCAGCCGCTTTTCTCGAGCAGCGCGACCAACTCCCGGTCATGGGCGATGTCGATCGATATCTGGCAAGACCAGGTGACGCCGAGCGGGATCAGGGCATGTAGCAATTCCTTTGCCTTGGCCCGGTCGACGAAGATGTTGTCGTCGATGAAGAACACATGCTTGTGGGCCAGCGCCTCGATCTCGGCGACGACATCGGCAACCGGCCGTTGGCGAAGTCCCTTACCGTAGAACGCCCGGATCGAGCAGAACTCGCAGGTGAACTTGCAGCCGCGACCGTACTGGACGACGCTCGTCGGTGCATAGCCCTTTCCCTTGAAGATGCCGCGGTCCAGTTCGAGCCCGGCCAGCGAGACCATCTCGGGCTGCGTATACCTCCTTTTGAGACGGCCGGCCCGGAAGTCGCGGAGCAATTCCTCCCACGCCCCTTCCGCATCGCCGATGACAATGCTGTCGCAGTGTTCGAGCGCTTCGTCGGGCATGAAGGTCGGGTGATGCCCACCGAGGACGACGGGGATCCCAAAACTCCGGTAATTTCCCGCGATCTCGTAGGCGCGCCGGGCCGTGTGGGTCTCGACCGTGATGGCGACCAGGGTAACCGTGGGGTCGGTGGGAACGTCCTCCTTCCTTTCATCCCAGAACACCGTCTCGAAGTCGTCTGGGGTTCGCGCCGCCAGGATCGAAAACACCAGTGGTTCGATGGCGTCGAAGGCCCGGGTCCGGAACATGTTGGGCACGATGAAAGCGATCTTCATTTTCCCCCCGATCCCATGCGGCGGCGAGCGGCCGGCTGGCATCAGCGGACACCTTGCGTAGCAGGCGCGTCCGCCCATCCAGCATATCGGTGTATGAAAAGCGCTGGAACGGCTTTTTTTTACGCCCGTCGACCAACCGGCAGACAACAAACCGTTCTTTTGGGAAAAAGGTCGCCACTGTCCCGAAATTTGCTAGTATCGCCGCCGGCAGCGAGAAGTCCGCAACGGAACGGCGGGAAAACGACAATAAGCGCGCCCAAGAAAGCAAAACGAACAGGGTATACGATGACCGTCTGGAAGCAGGCCCAGGGCTGGACCTACCGCGTGTTGGCGGCGGAAAATCCCTGCACCGATTTCCGACCTTTCGATTCGCTCTTCCGCCTGTGGCGCTCCAAGATCAAGGATGGCTGCCTGCCCGCTTGGCGCGATTTCGATTTCACTGATTTCGACGGCTGGCACGGTTGGCTCCGGGTCGGCGATTTTGTTCCCGGGCGCACCGACGATTTCGTCTACCGCCTGTGGGGCGTACACGCGGTCGACTTTTACGGTGTCGATCATACCGGCAAGCGCATGAGCGAACTGGATTTCGGGTTCGACGAGGACGATCGCGAGCTGCTGACGATGCTGGCCACCGACAGCAAGATCACGCTCGCCGACGGCCCCGTCTTCTGGCAGAACCGCGAACATGTCCGCGTCCAGGTGCTCAAGATGCCGCTGGCCGAAGACGGCCACAGGGTCGACAAGTTCCTCGGCGCCTTCCAATACGACGACAACCACCACCTGCGTTCGCTCCTCGTCCGCGAGCCGGACGAGGACCCGGCGGGCGATTAGAGCACCCGGCCCTACGCCGTCTTCCGGGCGACGATGAACACCGCCTTGCCCTTGCCGGGTTGCCAACGGTGCTCGATCGCGAACCCGGCCGCGGTCAGTCGGGCCGCGAGATCGTCCGGCGTCAAGACGCGGACATAGGGCAGCAGCCCGAGCCAGCGCCCGACCGGTGCCACCCGGCCGATCACCGTCATCATCAGCGTGTCGCCCATACACACCGTGCTGCTGACGAACAGACCGCCCGGTTTCAGCGTCCGGTGCACCTTGGCGATGGCACCGTCCATGTCGCGCAGCAGGTGCAGGATGCTGAGCCCGAGAACGGCGTCGTAGGTCTCATCGGGTGCATCCAGGTCATCGATGCTCAATTGCTCGAAAGTGACGTTGGCGACTTCCGACGCGGTCGCCTTGTCTCTGGCGATCTCGATCATCTTCGCTGACAGGTCGATGGCGCTGATATGCCGGACGAAAGGCGCATGCACGAGGGCCGTCGAGCCCGTCCCGCAGCCGAACTCCAGCAGCTCCATGTCCGGGCGCAGGTAATCCCGCGTGACCTTCAGCTTTCTCTGGTAGGCCGCTTCGTCGGCGACCGGCTGCTTAGCGTATTTTTCGGCGATCCGGTCCCAAAACCGGCTCGGTTCGGGCATGGCCCTCTCCATCATCATCTTGTCGAACCCCAATTTGTTTCCGGGTCTGTGTTCCGGGAGTGCCGTATACCCATACATAAATATAAATTAAATTGCCAAAATTCGTTCATCTGTTATGCATTTATGCATGAAATGGCAATCCATCCGCTTCGACTGGAACCAGGTCCGGGCCTTCCTGGTGACCGCCGAGGAAGGCTCGTTCTCGGCCGCCGCCCGGGCGCTGGGCCTGACCCAACCGACCCTCGGCCGTCAGGTTGCGGCGCTGGAGGACGATCTCGGCGTTACGCTGTTCGAGCGGGTCGGGCGGTCGCTGTCGCTCACCGGGTCCGGCCTCGAACTGCTCGACCACGTGCGCGCCATGGGCGACGCGGCGAGTCGGGTGTCGCTGACCGCGTCCGGCCAGTCGCAAAGCGTCGAGGGCCAGGTCTCAATCACGGCGACCGACCTAATGGCCATGTATTTCCTGCCGGACGCCCTCAAACGGCTGCGTGACATGGCACCGGGCATCGAGGTCGAGGTCGTCGCCTCCAATGACGTCCGCGACCTGCGCCGCCGCGAGGCCGACATCGCCATCCGTCACGGCCGCCCGCAGCAGCCGGAGCTGATCGCCAGACTGATCCGCGAGACCTCGGCCCACCTCTACGCCGCGAGCGAATACCTGGAGAGCTTCGGCCGCCCGCAAAAACCGGAAGACCTCACCGGCGCCGTCTTCATCGGCTTCGACCAATCCGATGAATTGCCGGCGCGCCTCCGGGAACTCGGTCTGGACCTGACCCGCGACGACTTCAAGCTAATCTCGGAAAGCGGCGCCGTCGCCTGGGAGCTGGTCAAGCAGGGCCTCGGCATCGGTTTCATGGCCCGCGACATCGCCGAGCGCACCCCCGGCGTCGAACCCGTCCTGCCCGACCTGCCGCCCCTGTTCTTCCCCATTTGGCTCGCCACCCATCGCGAGCTCCACACCAGCCGCCGCATCCGGCTGGTCTTCGATGTGCTGGCGGAGGTGTTGGCGTGACCGGGGCCCGGGAAATTCGGAGCGATACACGAGCGCGCGGAAACGCTGCCCACCGATTGAAAACCCATTCAACCAGCCAAACGGATCGGTAATGACCCGAACCACGGTAGACGTGCGGAATTGAGGTTACCCGGCCCATAGCAACACGGACCACTTGAAGGACGATTATTGTGATCAAGGACGCGCTCCGGTTCGACACCACCGCGAACTGGTGGCTTCAACTTTTTGGCCTTCGCAATTCTCCGGTCTTCAGGCGGGAGTTCATGGATTTGACAGCGTACCGGAGATCCCAGAACCCATGCCGGAATACCGAAAGATCTCGGACGAAGCCGCCAAACACCTCTATTTACAGTTAGGTGATAACTGGCAGGCGTTGCCTCCCGGTAGGTCTCTCGGCCGGTGGACAGCGGCCTTGCCACCTGAGCCCCCTTGGCGCAGATTGGCCGGGCCGTCGTTTGCGGAGAACATGCCCATGAAAAACCGCTGGTCCGATGCCGAGGCAGCGTCGCATTTCCGTTGTTTCGCCCGTACCGGAGCGCCCAAGGAATTGGGGTTGCGCGTCTATTCGAGCCGGCTCCTCGGCGGTGAAAAGAGCCTGGTGCTGCATGGCGGCGGCAACACGTCGGTCAAGGTCGAACGCAAGGGCGCGGAGGTTCTCTACGTCAAGGGCTCCGGCCACGACATGGGCGACATCGGGCCCGACGGCTTTACGCCCCTCGATCTGGCACCGCTCCGCGGCCTGAAGGACCTCGATGGTCTCTCGGACGACGCCATGCTCGATGCCTTCGCCGCCGCCCGGCGCGACCGCACGTCGCCGGCACCTTCGGTCGAGACCTTTCTGCACGCCTTCCTTCCCCACGCTTACGTCGATCACACCCACGCCAATGCAGTCCTGGCGCTCAGCAATCGCGCCGATGGCGAAAAGCTCTGCAAACGCGTTTTCGGAAAACGGGCCGCGATCGTCCCCTATGCCATGTCCGGTTTCGATCTGGCCAAACAGGTCAGCCTGGCCGTGGAGGTTCAACCGGACGTCGACGGTGTCGTCCTCCTGCGCCACGGACTGTTCACATTCGGTGCTTCTGCGAAAGAGGCCTACGGCCGCATGATCGACCTGGTATCGCTTGCCGAAAAGGCCATCAGAAAGACGAAAGGCAAAACCTTCGCTGCCGTCAAGCTGCCGACCAAAAGGGCCGGCGTTGCCGAGGTGGCACCGGTCATCCGCGGCCTCGCCGCCCTGTCCGGTGACGAGGCCGGCGACCATGACCGCTTCATCCTCGATTTCCGGACGGGCAAGGCCGTACGTGCCTTCGTCGACGGCAGGGAGCTGGGACGCTACGCCACGGCCGGCACGGCGACGCCGGACCACGTGATCCGCACCAAGGCGAAGCCGTTGATCCTGCCCCCGCCCGAGGCCGGCAGGCTCGATAACTTTTCGACTGCCGCCGGTCGCGCCATGACCGACTACGAAAAGGCCTACGGGAAATACTTCGCCAGGAACAATCGCCGCCATGGCGGCGGCAAGACCATGCTCGACCCGAAACCGCGGGTCGTCCTGGTACCGGGCTTGGGCCTGTTCGGGCTCGGCCGTACGGTGAAGGAGGCCGGTGTCGCCGCGGATCTCGCCGAATGCGCCGTCGAGGTCATCTCGGCGACGGAAACGTCGGGCCGTTTCGAAGGCGCCTCGGAAGCTGATCTCTTCGACATCGAGTACTGGGCCCCGGAACAGGCCAAGGTCGACATTACATCGGAACAGCCGCTTCTCGGCCAGGTTTGCGCCGTCACCGGCGGGGCGTCCGGCATCGGCTTGGCGACGGCGCGAACGTTCGCGGAGGCCGGCGCCGCCGTGGCCGTCCTCGACCTCGATGAAAAGGCGGCGGTTAAAGCCGCAGGCGATTTCGGGGCCATTGGCTTGGGTTGCGACGTTGCCGACAAGCGGGCCGTCGGCAGGGCCATGGACCGCATCGTCGAGACCTATGGCGGCCTCGATATCGTGGTCTCCAACGCCGGTGCCGCCTGGCAGGGGCGCATCGGCGATGTCGACGAGAAGGTCCTGCGCAAGAGCTTCGAACTCAATTTCTGGGGCCACCAGAACGTCGCCCAGGCCGCCGTCCAGATCATGACCGCCCAGGGCACCGGCGGCTGCCTCCTGTTCAATACCTCGAAGCAAGCGGTCAATCCGGGCAGGAACTTCGGACCCTACGGATTGCCGAAGGCGGCAACGCTCTTTTTGATGAAGCAGTATGCACTGGACCACGGTGGCGACGGTATCCGCTCCAACGCCGTCAATGCGGACCGCATCCGCTCCGGGCTGCTCACCGCCGACATGATCGCCAGCCGCTCCAAGGCCCGCGGCGTCAGCGAAGCCGATTACATGGCCGGCAACCTGTTGGGCCGCGAGGTTACCGCCGACGACGTGGCTACCGCCTTCCTGCACCTGGCACTGGCCCGCACGACGACGGCGGCCGTGCTCACGGTGGACGGCGGCAACATCGAGGCGTCGTTGCGCTAACGGCGAGACCAGACAAGCTCGGGACCAGGGGGAGAGACGATGACGGCGTGGGACGGATCGGCAAGCGGATCGCCGCTGGTCACCGAAATGCGCGTCGTGCCGGTGGCCGGCCAGGACAGCATGCTGCTCAACTTGAGCGGCGCCCACGGCCCTTACTTCACGCGCAACATCGTCCTCATCAAGGACAACGCCGGGCGCACCGGTGTCGGCGAAGTGCCGGGCGGCGACAGGATCCGCAAGACCCTGGAGGACTCCGTCGAACTGGTCGTCGGCAGGACGATCGGCGATTACCACGCCGTCCTCAACACCATGCGGACCCGGTTCGCCGACGGCGACGCCGAAGGGCGGGGGCTGCAGACCTTCGATCTGAGGACGACCATTCACGCGGTGACGGCGGTGGAAGCGGCCCTGTTGGACCTGTTGGGGCAGTTCCTCGACCTGCCGGTGGCGGCGCTATTGGGCACCGGTCGGCAACGCGATCAGGTCCGGATGCTCGGTTATCTCTTCTATATCGGTGATCGCAACAAGACCGATCTCGATTACCGCGATGAATCCGGCTCGGCCGACGACTGGGAGCGGCTGCGCAACGAGGAAGCCTTGACCCCTGAGGCCGTCGTCCGCCTGGCCGAGGCCGCCCACGAACGCTACGGCTTCACGGAGTTCAAGCTGAAGGGCGGCGTGCTCGCCGGCGCCGACGAGATGCAGGCCATCGAAGCCCTGGCCGGGCGTTTCCCCGAGGCGCGGATCAACATCGACCCGAACGGGGCCTGGTCTCTGGAGGAAGCGGTCCGTTTCTGCAAGGGCCGCGGCGATATCCTGGCCTATGCCGAAGATCCCTGCGGTGCCGAGCAGGGCTATTCCGGCCGCGAGATCATGGCCGAGTTCCGCCGCGCCACGGGTCTCATGACGGCGACCAACATGGTGGCCACCGACTGGCGCCAGATGGGGCATTCGGTGGTCCTGCAGTCGGTCGACATCCCGCTCGCCGACCCGCATTTCTGGACCCTGGGCGGTGCCGTCCGCGTGGCTGAGATGTGCAACGACTGGGGCCTGACCTGGGGGGCCCATTCCAACAACCATTTCGACATTTCCCAGGCCATGATCGCGCAGACCGCCGCCGCTGCCCCCGGTGACATCACGGCCATCGATACCCATTGGATCTGGCAGGACGGCCAGCGCCTGACCCGGGAACCGCCGGCGATCATCGACAGCATGATCACTTTGCCGGAGCGGCCGGGGCTCGGCATCGAGGCGGCGCATACGCTCTATAAGTCGAGGGGCCTCGGGGCGCGGGACGATGCCGCGGCCATGCAGTTCCTGATCCCCGGCTGGTCCTTCGACAACAAACGGCCCTGTCTGGTCCGCTGAGGCGGCGCCATGAAAGGCCCGACCGAACCCCTGCCGCTCGGCGAATTCGTCATCCTGCTGGCGCTGATGATCTCGATCGTCGCCATGGCGACCGACATCATGTTGCCGGCGCTTTCGGTGATCGGCCGCGACCTCGAGGTGGCGCGGGCCAACGACGTGCAGCTGGTCGTCTCGTCGCTGTTCGCCGGCTTCGCCCTCGGCCAGCTCATTGCCGGTCCGCTGTCCGACAGTTATGGGCGCAAGCCGGTCATCTATTGGGGATACGCCGTGTTCCTGGTCGGCTGCCTGCTGTCGGTCGTCGCCGCCGACCTGACGACCATGCTGATCGGCCGGATCTGCAGGGGCTCGGCGCCGCGGCGCCGCGCGTCGTCCTCGTTTCCATGGTCCGTGACGGTTATGCGGGCCGCGCCATGGCGCGCATCATGTCGATCGTCATGTCGGTCTTCATCCTGGTGCCGGTCGCCGCGCCGACCATCGGGCAGGTTATCGTGAACCTTTCCGGCTGGCGCGCGACCTTCCTGTTCCTCCTGGTCCAGGCCGTCGTCGCCTCGCTATGGTTCGCCGTCCGCCAGCCCGAAACCCTGGCCGCCGACAACCGGCGCCGGTTTTCCCTCGGCGCCATCGCCCGCGGCGCCGCCGAGGCGCTGTCCAACCGGACCGTCGCCGCCTATACGCTCTCCGCCGGGTTCATCTTCGGCGCCTTCCTTTCCTACCTGAGCTCGGCGCAGCAGGTCTTCCAGGTGACCTTCGGTACGGGCGACCTGTTTCCCCTCTACTTCGCCGTCGCCGCCCTTTCCATCGGGCTCGCGTCCTTCACCAATTCGCGGCTGGTCATGCGTTTCGGCATGCGCGTGCTGACCCACGCCGCGCTGATCGGCGTCACGGCGCTGTCGGGGGGCTTCGCGCTGGTCCTGCTGGCCACCGGTGACGTACCGCCGTTCGGGTTGTTCCTGGCCTGGATCCTGGCGACGTTCTTCTGCGTCGGCTTCCTGTTCGGCAATCTGAATGCGCTGGCCATGGAACCGCTCGGTCACATGGCCGGGTTGGGTGCGGCGTTGATCGGCTTCGCCTCGACCTTCATGTCGCTCCCTATCGGCTGGTTCATCGCCGGGCGTTTCGACGGCGGCGTCCTGCCCCTGGTCGCCGGCTTTTTCGCCTCCGGATTGGCGACCCTCATCGTCATGCGCTGGTGCGAGGGGATGGCGCCTTTCGGCGGGAAATCCCGCTGAGGTTAGTCTTCGGCTGATCCCTTATCCCCAAACCCGGCCCCGGCCTTGCGGTATTCATCCCGGGGCGGCGCGAAAACGTCGAGGACGATGGCTCCGTCGGGTCCGGCCGTAAATCCGTGTTCGACGCCGCCCGGCGTGCGCCAGAAATCACCGGTCTTGACCGGATATTCGACGCCGTCCTGCGTGCGCACACCGCTGCCTTCCAGCATCACGCCCCATTGTTCCTGCGGATGGCTGTGCACGCTGCCCGCCTTGTTGGGACCGGCGCGGACCACCGACAGCATGGATTGATCGCCCGGGAAGATTCGGGTTTCCAATCCCTCGGAGAGAACCCGGTGAATGCCCTGGCTCAGGTCGTTGAGATTGAAGAAGGTTTCGTCCGGCATGGTGTTCTCCCGACTGGTTGCGCGTGGACATTAGACGACGGCGCGGCCAGCCGCCACCGGGCATTCGGTTTTGGAACCTAAAACAGGTTCTTCACAAGTGATAGACTTCCGGACACCGATTGATTGGGGAAGACGTCGTGGCGACCCGACACTTTGTATTGGCATGGATTGTTTTCGGTTTGGTGTTGGGGCCGCCGCCGGCTGCCGCCGATGAGCAGGTGACCATCGCCGGCGTCAGGAGTTTCTCGGAGTACGAACCGGGCACGGTGATCCTCAAGGAGATCTACCGGCGTGTCGGCGTCGAGCTATCGATCGAAAGACTGCCCGCCGAACGGGCCCTGAGGTTGGCCAACGAGGGGGTCTATGACGGAGACCTTCAGCGCATCGACGCCGTCAAGAACCTCTACAAAAACCTGATCCAGGTGCGTCCGGCGATCAACTATCTGGAAGCGAGCGCTTTCAGCGTTAAGCACGATTTCCCCGTCGCCGATTGGGAAAGTCTGCGCCCTTATCACATCGGCATCATCCGCGGCATGAAATTCGCCGACATCAATACCAAGGGCATGAACCGTGTGGAAATCAGCGATTACGAATCCATGTTGAGGATGCTGGACCTGGGGCGCATCGATGTCGGTGTGCTGCCCCGCATCAACGGCCTCTACCAACGGATCAAATTCGGCCGCACGGCTGTCCGCGAACTGGAACCGCCGCTGGTCCGCATTCACCTGTTTCACTATCTCCACAAAAAGAACGAGGCCCTGGTGCCGCGCCTGTCGGCCGTGATCGAAGCGATGCAAGAAACCGGCGAGTTGGCGGCGATGCGGGAAAAGGCGGTGTCGATGTTGTTTGAAGGTGCCAAGCGGAAGCCTTAACGGCGAGCCGCGGGCCAACAGGCTCTCATCGAGGATACCGCAAGAATCGGGTCGCCCCTTTCAAAGCCGCACGCTATCCGTTGGGGCACAGATTTCATTCAGTCCCGACAGGAGACCCGCCATGATCCGTTTCGTCGCCCTCGACACCGAAACCGTCCGCGCCCTGCAGGCCGGGCAGCCTGACGCCAACGGCCAAATCCCCGAACGTCATGTCTCCGACGGGTCCGGCGTGCCCTGCCGCCACTGCCTGGGCCAGGTCGGTTCCGGCGAGCCCTACCTGATTCTGTCGCACCGGCCGTTCCCGACGCCGCAGCCCTATGCCGAGCAGGGGCCGATTTTCCTGCACGCCGATCCCTGCCGCCAGGCACCGCCCGATGGCGCGATCCCGGCCATGCTAGAGAGCCCGTCCTATATCGTCCGCGGATACGGCTCGGACGACCGCATCGTCTACGGTAGCGGTTCGGTCGTCGCGACAGACGAGATTCCCGAGCGGGCCGAGGAACTGCTGGCCGATCCCGCGACCGCCTACCTGCACGTCCGCTCCGCCGCCAACAACTGTTATCAGTGCCGCATCGAAAGGGGGTGAGGGGGTCGGCCCTATAGCGCCGGGAAAACCTGCTTGAAGGGCCGGACGACGACGCTCTCGAAAACACCGGCCTGTTTGAAGGGATCACCGTCGGCAAAAGCCTGTGCACTATCCCGGTTGTCGGCGTCAATCACGATGATGGCCCCGTTGCTGAGCCCGGAGCCGTCCTCGGTCTTGAGCGGCCCGGCGTAGACGATGCGCTCCCGATTTTCCGTCAGGTAGGCCATGTGGGCATCGCGGTTGGCGTCGCGCAAGGGCGCCGAGCCGGGCCGGTCGAAACAGATGAGTGCGTACATGGCGGGGCCTCCCTTGGTGTGGTTATTCGAACCGGCAGCAAAACCCATCGTTCGGCAAGTTTCAACCGGCCGTTTCCCGGTAGCCGCTGAGGGCGATGACATCCTCCTTGGTCGGCCCGCGCCCGTGACGGTGGCGGTAGAGGAGGTGGGCGAGAAGGCCGAGGGGAGGAATGATCACGATGACCAAAAAGGCGAGTTTGGCCGAAATTCTGGCAACAGCATCAACGATCCAGTTGTCTAGAAACGGTGAGGGCCCGTCGAAAAAAGACAAAACCGACTCAAAACCTTCGTTAACAAATGGTTCCAAGAAGAAGAGCAGGAAATTCGGCAGGGAAATGACCACCGCCACGAAAAGAAAAGTAAACAATCCAAGCGTCGTCGTTGTCAGACCGTATAGAACGCGCCTTCGCCAAAGATTGGGGAGGGTTTGTCGTGGCGCGCCCTCCAGTATCTTCGAAATCTGGCGGCGGAACCCGCGCCCTTTCTTTTCGGTATAGGTTCGGATGATTTGGAGAACCATGAGAAGCATCAATAACCAGAGAAAAAGCTCGAAGTTCTTGACGATGAATGCGGATATTTCATCTAAGAAAAAGATAATGGGAATACAGAACAACCCGAATGCGGCTAGCGAGTGCAGGGGCGAAATCCGAAACCGGCGATGCACGGACCGAGATCTTCCATTGCCTGTCTTTTCGTCGGGGTCCGATGGGCCATCGACGGCCGCTTTGCCGGAAAGTGATTCACGATAGGCTCTGTGGGTGGCCACATATTCGTCGAAACGAGACCGGCCGATTTTGTAACCCCGGTTCCGCACCGAATTGTTGACGAGTACTGAGCCGTCACTGAGGTATGTCGCCTCTACGAATCGCGGATAGAAGTCCAATAATTCCGCCTGGCTGGCATAGACCGTCAGGTCCTCTTGTTTTGTCGATCCGTCGAGCCCAATGAGGTTGCGATAAACGTTCGATAGGACGCCGGCCGTGAACGCCCAACCCATGTAACTCAACAACAGTATGATACCTTTTTCGATGAAAGCGACGATGGCTGACTCGGCAGAGAATTCGAACCATACGGCGATCAACACCGGTTGCACCGCAAGCGCCAGATAAACCGGAAGGAAGATCTTGCCAAGGTTTCCTTTCGAACGGGTAAGTCCAGTTGTCAGAGAAATGTCTCGATCGACGGACAATGCAGGCACCATCAAGCCTGTTAGCGTGAGGACGAAGGCGAAAGGAAGGAGGACGATCGAGGATACCGCGAGATAAAGAAGCCACTCCTTAACGGGATCACCCCGCACGGATTCGAACCATGTCCACAGTGACTCTTCATATCCCTCGATAATCCCGTCGATCTCCGGTCCGACAACCGTGGCTGAAATCCCGTAGGTTACTGCCCATACCGAAAACAACGCCATGGGCACCAACCAGAGAAACAGGAAGGCATACCCCGCGAAATTGAGCTGACGCCGCCCGATAACCAGACTAAAGGCCGTAAATCCTTTGTCCGGTCCGAGCAGCGCAATGCGGTGGCAGTTGACGGCGAAGGTGGCCCACAAAACGATGTCGAGGATGGTGGCGAGGCTGCCGGCTATGTCGGTGAGGGTCGTCTCGGGTGGCATCAGGTCAACGCCATAACCGGTGGCCAATCCGATCAGCACCGGCGCCAGCATGGCCTTGCCGAAGGCGACGCGCTCGCGGATCAGGATCGTCAACGCCTCGCCAAGCGTTTTTATGACCGGAAGTTTGATGGGGGCGGTTTGCAAGGGTTTGTCGTTCCGTTCCTGCCCGATACGGTTGTAGACCGGTTCCGCATTTCTCTGCAAGCGGACGGATCGACGCCGCCCCCGTTGGCATTCCCCGGCCCCTGTGCTAACACCCCCGGGCGGTACTCGGGACCGCGGTTGCAGCCGACAGGAGACATCGGGACATGGCCGACAAGGACGACATCAAGGAAGGCAAGAATTTCGGGCTCGACACGCCGCAGGAGAACAAACCCTTCCACGTGAAGGGCGCCGGTGCGCTGGATTGGGGCATGCAGAACCGCCTGGCCCGTATCTTCAATCGGGATTCCGGGCGCACCGTCATGCTGGCCTTCGACCACGGCTATTTCCAGGGCCCGACCACCGGTTTGGAGCGCATCGACCTTTCGATCGTGCCGCTGATCCCCTATGCCGACGTCTTGATGTGCACGCGGGGTGCGCTGCGCTCGGTGATCCCGGCCTCGGCCACCAACCCGGTGGTGCTGCGCTGTTCCGGCGGCAATTCGATCCTCAGCGAGCTCTCCAACGAAGCCGTCGCCGTCGACATCGAGGACGCCATCCGCGTCAACGCGGCGGCCATCACCACCCAGATCTACATCGGCGCGCCTTACGAGCACCAATCCATCAAGAACCTGATCCAGCTCATCGATACGGGCAACCGCTACGGCATCCCGACCATGGCCGTCACCGGCGTCGGCGCCGACATGGTCCGTGACCAGCGTTACTTCTCGCTGGCGACGCGCATCGCCGCCGAATTGGGGTCCCATTACGTGAAGAGCTATTTCATCGAGAAGGGCTTCGAGAAGGTGGTCGCCGGCTGTCCAGTGCCGATCGTCATCGCCGGCGGCAAGAAGCTGCCGGAACTGGATGCCCTGACCATGGCCTACCGGGCCGTCAGCCAGGGTGCGGCCGGCGTCGACATGGGCCGCAACATCTTCCAGTCGGATAGCCCGACGTCGATGATCCAGGCCGTCGCCGCCGTTGTTCACAAGAACGAGCGGCCGAAACGGGCCATGGAGCTCTACGAGACCCTGAAGGACGAGGAGCAACGCGAGGCGGCCCGGGCCAAGCGGCGCAAGAAGAAGTAATCGGCAGCGCTCTTAGCCATGCTCGATCACGTCTCCATATCCGTCTACCGGATCAAGCGCTCGCAACCCTTCTATGACGCCGTCATGGCCGCCCTCGGCCACGAGAAGATCGGCGGCGACGACTGCTGGCTCGGTTACGGCCAACGGCGGCGCCCCGACAACGACGTCGAGCCTTATCTGTCGGTGGTCATGGAGGTCGAGGGCACGGTCAACGAAAGCCGCCGCCACTGGGCCTTCACGGCACCAGACCGGGCCGCCGTCGATGCCTTCTATCAGGCCGCATTGGACAACGGCGGGCGCTGCGACGGCGAGCCGGGGCTGCGCCCCGACTACCACGACCACTACTACGCCGCCTTCGTCTTCGACCCCGATGGCAACCGCATCGAGGCGGTGTGCCATAGGGTGGAGTAGGGGGCATAGGTTCGGGCCAGACCGGTCTGCAACGCGGTCACCCCCACCCCGACCCTCACCATCAAGGGGGAGGAAGAAGCATGTCGGATGGTTTCGGACTCAACCCCTCCCCCCTTGTGGGGGAGGGTTAGGGTGGGGGGCTCAACCAGGTCATCGGTGAAACTCGAACCGCTGCTCCGTCACCGGCGGCCCCCAGGTGGTGCCGGTTTCCGAGGATGCCAGTTTGAACCCGGCCCGCTCGTACAGCTTCCGCGCCGCCTCGAGGCCGTCGATGGTGGTCAGATAGACCCGGCCGTATCCCTTGTCCTCGACGAAGGCCATAGCGCGCGCCATCAGTTCGCGGCCGACGCCGGTCCCCCTGACGCCGTCGGAAACGACGAACCAGCGAAGCTGCGCCCAGCTGTCGGGATCCGGACCGACGATGGTGATGCCGCCTTCGATGCTGTCGCCCGCCAGTGCGGTCAGGAAAAAACCGCGGTCGGGGTCGTAGCGGGCAAAGAAACGAGCCATGTCGCCGGCTACCACGGATTCGAAGGCAACGCCGAAACCCCACTCGCGGCCGTAGTAGGCGGACTGCAGCTCGCAGATTCGGCCCAGGGCGCCGGGGCGGTAGCCGGCGTAGGTGATGTCGGTCATGGTCGTGCTCCCAGCATGAGGACGGTGTCGATGACGGTCTCAACATAGGCGTCGGCGAGGCGGCCCGGGTCGGTCAGCAGGCGGTGCCAGACCAGGGCGACGAAGAGGTCATTGGCGCGGTTCCCATCGAATTCGGCCGGCAGGTCCCCTCTATCTACGGCGCGGCGGAAAATACCGGTCAACAATCCCCGCCGCCCGGAGACGAGACCGCTTTCCAATGCTTCCCTGGCGGCGGTGTCGCTCTGCGCCGCGGCGATGATGCCGGCCAGTACGGCCGCCGCCGGGGTCCGCCGGTAGAGATCGAAGAGCGCCGTCAGCAGGTGCCTGAGATCACCCGCCAGCGATCCCGTTTCCCCGGCCAGGGCGTCCGGCGGCACCAGGTCGGCATAAACGTCCACGTAGAGCGCCGCCTTGTTGGGCCAGCGCCGGTAGACGGTCATCTTGCCGACGCCGGCCCGGGCCGCGATGCCCTCCATGCTGACCCGTTCGTAACCCATCTCGGTGACCAGAACGCCGGCGGCGGTGAGGATCGCGGCGTGTTTTTCCGGCGAGCGCTTGCGGCCGGGGGCGGGAGAGTCGGGGAGGGTAGTCAAGTCGAGCATGAGTGAGTTATATATGAAACGATACGTATCGTATATAAAATTATGATCCAATGACTTCGATTGTCTTCCGAGCGATCGATACCGGATCACCCCGGCCCGGGCGTCACCGTGGCCGGTCCGTCACGTTGCCGACGCCAGCGCTCCGCGCGTCGGCGATGAGGTGCTCAATGGCGTCTCCGTCGAGCGACTCCAGGAACGCCACTAGGTCCCGCCTGTCGCCGTCGCTCAAGCCCAGTGGTTGGATGGTCGGATCGAGGCCCGGTGACGGAAAACCGCCCGCGTCGTAGTAGGCGACGACCTCGGCCAGCGTGCTGATCGAACCGTCGTGCATATAGGGCGCGGTCCGGGCCACATCGCGCAGGCCGGGGGTCTTGAAGTGGTATAGGTCATCCGGATCGCGGGTCACCTCGTGACGGCCCAGGTCCTTGGCCGGCGCTTCGCCGACGGCGTCAACGGCGGCGCGGGACAGTTGGACGACGACGCCCGGTTGGATTTCGACGGGGACGGGTGTCTCCAATCGGGAGCGGTGTTCGGCGCGGGATCCGATCCCGGTGTCATGCAGGGCGTGGTCCGTGAAAACGGCGTCTTCCTCACCGATGAGATGACAAGATGAACAGCCGGCGTCGCCGACGAACAACCTGAAGCCGCGGATGGCGGTGTCCGAAAGTGCCGTTTCATCGCCTCCGTAGCGCCACCGGTCGAAAGGGGAGTTGGCGGAAAGCACCGTCCGTTCATAGCTGGCGATGGCTTGGCCCAGGTTGCGGACATCGACCGATGAGCCGAACGCCTGTTCGAACAGTCCGTCGTAATCGGCGGCCCCCCGGATGGTCTCGATGGCGTGGCCGATCGACGGATTAGCCATTTCGTTGGCGGCGAGCAGCGGCCCGAAGACCTGGTTTTCCAGCGACGTGTCCCGCGCGTCGTGGAACATGCTTTCCTGGTGGGCGACGTTCAGGATGGTCGGTGCATTGCGTTTGAGGCTGCGCCCCTCGACGCCGACCGGGGTCCGCAACTCGTATTGGGTAAACCCGTGTTCGGGCACGTGGCACATGGCACAGGACATGGTGCCGTTGGCCGACAAACGCCGGTCAAAGAACAGTTTGCGCCCGAGGGCGATCTTTTCGACGGTCAAAGGGTTGTCCTCGGGAACCGGGGTCGGCGGCAGCCCGAGCGGCGGCGATTGGGCCCGCGCCAGGGCCTTGCGGTCCCACTCGGTGACCGGGTCGTCGGCGAGCGCCGTCGCAGGGAGGAAGGCTGCAATTAGAACAACCAAGACCATTACCGGAACGGACCCTCTGCCGTACCGATTGGCCGCCTCGGCGACCGTCATCGTATGGCCTCGCCGCGTTCCTCGAGAATCAGCGTCCGCACATCGGCGAGCAACAGTCGCGGGTCGAGGAAGCCGAGGCCGTAGATGTTGCGAATGCGTTTACGGCCATCGATCAGATAAACACGGAGCTGATGGGTGAAGCCGGTGACGGCGCCAGTTTGCGGATCGCGACGGGGCGCGATGGCCTGGCCGTATCGCTCGAGGATCGGTTTCAACTCCGTCGTCGAGCGGGTCGTCAACATGGCCCAGGGGCTGGCCTGTTCCTGCACGGCATGGGTCTTGTCGGCGAAGGCCGCCATGGCCTCAGGGGTGTCATGTTCCGGATCGAAACTGAGGCTGACCAGCTTCAGACGGTCGGCAAGATCCGGATCCTCTTCACTGACGTAAAGCACGTCGTAAAGCGCCGCCCAGGCCAACGGGCAACCCTTTTCATCGGGACAACGGGTGTAGATGAAACTTAGAAGCACGATCCGACCGTCGACGGCCTCATGCAGAGTATGCGGCCGGCCGGTGCTGTCGATGACGGCGCCGTCGCCGGCTTCACCCAGAACCGGCAGTGAATAGGTGCCGGCCGCCGGCGCTTCGAAATCGTGATCGGGCGAGCGCGTCAACCCGGTTTCCCAGGAGCCGGCCAACGCTGTCCCAGCGATGAAGACGATCACCAGCATTGCCAGAACACCTCTGGCGCCCGATCGCCACCGGTTCCTCGTTATGTTCCGCATAACCGTTTCTCCCCGCCGGTGGGGAAGGAGCGGAGAACCGTATCCCGCTCCTTCTCCCGGAGGGGGCAATGCCTTAACTGCCGTAAAGGCTGCGGGCGCCGAACCGCATCAGGTGGGCGCGGCCCAGCCCTTCCTTGGCAAAGTCGACGGTGAAACGGTGTTTCAGTTCCTTGCCGTCCCAGTCGTAGGCCTTCAGGAATTGTTCGTTGTCGGCCCCCTTCTTGTCCCAATTGGCGAGCAGCGAGGTAGTGAAATAGACCCGGTCGCCGTCCCAGCTTTGCGACACCATGTTGAGCTGGGCGCCGATCTTCTTCTGGTAGACCTGTTTCGGCTTCATGGGGTCCGAGATGTCGAACAGGCGCGCCGTTCCGTCCATGAAGGTATCGACCCACAAGTGCTTGTCGTCGGACGTGATCGAGATGTCGACGGGCAGCGGCACCTTGGACGCATCGCCGATGTCGGCGACCGCAGTCGCCTGCCACTCGCCCTTGTCGTCCTCGTGGATGAGCCAGATCTTCGAGGTCAATGCCGTGGTCGTGAAGGCATAATTGTTGTTGGGACCCCAGGCCCAGCGGATTTCCAAGGGCGCGCCGGGTACCTTGAACACCTTCTTCGGTTTGCGCGTATGCAGATCCCACAGGGTCACGGTCTGGCCGAAGCGTTTCATGGCTTCCGCGTCTTGCAGCATCTTGCCGAAGTCCATCATGTAGTTGGACCAGCCGGTGAAGGACGAGGTCAGCATGACGTTTTTGCGGGGCAGGACGCGGACGTCGTAGTTGTAACCGTCGGCGTTTTCGGCCCCTGTCGCCCCGTTCATATTGCCGGGGCTCGGGATCCAATGGGTGGCGACGAACTTGCCTTCGTTGGTGTATTCGACCAGGGCCGCCTGGCCGCCGTGGTCCTTGTCGTTGGACAGCGCCGTGATCATCATCCGGCCGGGCATGGCGTAGAAGGTGTGCGGCCCGACGGCGCCGCCGCTTTCGCTGACGAAGTTCGTGATCGTCTTGTGCAGGACCGGTTTGCCGACGTCCGAATGAACGTCGAATATGTAGATGTTGCTGGTATCCAGACCGCCCACAGATAGCGGCGGTCATCGGTGAACCCCATGTGGTGGGCCTCGTGGCGTCCGCCGACGGAGACGGAATTGACGACCTTGCCGTAGGTGGCCGAGTCCGGCCGCACGTCGATGGTCACCAGCTTGTCGGATTCGTCTCCCATGCCCTGCATGCCGAGCGTCCAGACGTAGACGAATTCCTCTTGGCCGGTGATTTTCGCCATGTAGGGCGATTGGCAGGTCTCATCGGCCACGGCCGATAGCGGCGTCGTCGCCATGGCGAACGCGACCGCCGTTGCGGCGATCGTCCCGGACACCCAAGTCGCGATAGGTCTATTCCTCATCTCAAGCTCTCCCTTTTTGATGTGGGCCACATCCCAAATTCGCCTTCGGGACTGACGGCCCCAAAGCCAGCACCCCAAGAGCCCGCGTTATACTCGCGGACGTTCAAGCGGCCCGCCAAACGGCGGCCTAGAGGTCAATGGAACGTTCCGTGCCTCACCGAAGTCTTAATACCTAGCCGCATTGGGAACGCTGGATGAAATGAAAAAAATTATTGAATGATAGGAATTATCAATGCAACGCGTTGGGAATGTCCGGCCTCCAGTCGTTGCTGTCGTATGGATAGTCGTCGGAGGCTCAATAAAACAGGGAATCGATGTCCAGCTGTTCGGCGGAATTGAAAAAGTTCTGCGTTACCACCGAGGGGTAGGACGTATCCGCCATCTGTAGGGCGATCACGTGCGACACTTCCGGATCCGACAATTGGATTAGTTTGGTTCCGGGCGGGGTCGAACAGAAGGCAAAGCACTCGCCGGGAACGATCGCCGACCAGGCCCCGGCCCGCACATGGGTGGCCAGGTTGAACAGGGAATTCGACTCGATTTGTGGGGTCACGGTGTGGCCGAGGCTTTCGAACGCCTTGTCGATGATCCGGCGGTTTTGTGTGTCTCGGGTTTCCAGGACCAGGGGAGTCTCGACGACGTCATCCCATGTCAAATGGTTGCGTTCCGAAAAGGGGCCCGGGTCCGGTGTCAAAAGGGCCAGGTTCTCGGTGTAGAGCGGCAATTCGTGAATCTTGGCGGAGCGGGTCTCGTCCAGGTAGGAAATGCCCAAGTCGAGCGACAGGCCTTCGAGTTCACGAAGGATTTCGTGAGCGTCCCGCGCAACGATATCCATGGTGACGCCGGGATGGTCGCGGCCAAAATCGGAGGTGACGAGGGCGGCGATCGGAAGCGCCGTCGGAATGACACCGATCCGTAAACTGCCGGTCAACCCGGTGCGCATGGAGTTGATGTCTTCCGTCAGTTTCTCGTCTTCCGCCAGGACCCTCTTTGCGTAGTCCAAGACCCGCATGCCTTCCTGTGTGAAGCCTGAAAAGCGATGGCCGCGTTTGACGATCTGTATGCCCAGCTCTTCCTCGAACTGGCGGATCGAGCTCGACAGTGTCGGTTGCGAGACGTTGCATTTCTCTGCGGCGCGACCGAAATGTTTCTCGTCTGCCAATGTCACCAGATACAGAAGGCGCCGGGTGCTCACGGCGAAGCTCCGTAACGCAGCAAACTGTTTGACGTTGAAATCAGCATCCGGAATCACTACCCCTTCGGTAGTGCGTTCGCAAGGTTGGTCGGTTGGGCGGCCGCTCTCAGGGGTCGTCCGACCCATCGGATCCTGCGCAACGCGCCGATTGGTTTTGGGAGGCACAGATGGACAGACTTGCGATCTACATAACGGAGGATTCCTACGACAAATTCCTTTGCCCGTTCATTCATGCCTATCTGCAGTCTGTGGAGGGGACTCAGGTCGATATCATGTTCGTCAGCTGGGCGGTGCGCGCATTGACCGAGGAGGGTGCGCGGGCCATCAGGGTTAACGGCCATCACGCCGACGAAGACCAGTTCGTTCGCCAACAGGTCGCCGCTGCCGGTCTACCCTCCGATATCCACGATTTCATAAAAACCCTCAAGGAAACCGGATGCGTCAACCTTTGTGCCTGCGACATGGCGGCCAGCATCTACGGCGTCAGTAAGGACAATTTGATAAAAGAGGCAGACGGGATCGTCGGGGCATCATGGTTCCTCAATGAAAAAGCCGCGCAAGCCGATCATTGTCAGTACTTCTAGGGGTCTGCGATCGTGGAACCAACGATGTCAAAACCAGACGCAAAATACGACGCACGCGGGCTCGGATGCCCGCTTCTGATGATCGGGTTGAACAAGGTCATCAACGGCATGCCGATCGGCGATGTCCTGGAAATGGTTTCGGACGAAGACGTTTCGCGTCTCGATGTCCCGTCTTGGTGCCGACGGACGGGACACGAACTGGTGGATATGACGGAGAAGGGGGGTGAATTCCTCCTATTATCCGGAAATGCCACCCGGTTCGAAATGTTAAGCGAAAGCGTGATTTCACGCGGTACTAGAGGCGCCGCTTGGTTCCTTGCAAATTTAACCGTTGCATCGGACCGATCATCGGTTGCGATAAAAGACGCCCCTCCTAGAGCCCCCCAACTCAAAGTGGTATAATAGTCCCGTCGAAACCGACCGATGGAGGCCCACATGACGGGACGCCTTTCCGGTGGTCGACGATTTTTCGCCCTCGCTCTGGCAGCCGCGCTTGCCCTGGCGGCGATCCTAATTTCCACGACCGTAGGCGGGGCGGGGCGGCCCATTGTTCTGCTTGATCTCAAGGGGGCGATCGGCCCGGCGACCAGCGATTACGTGGTGCGCGGTCTGGAAGACGCGGCCGAGCGGGAGGCTGCGGCCGTGGTCCTGCGCATCGACACGCCGGGTGGTCTCGACGCCTCCATGCGCGAGATCATCCAGGCCATCCTCGCCTCTCCCGTTCCGGTCATCGGTTATGTAGCGCCGAGCGGGTCTAGGGCGGCCAGCGCCGGCACCTACATCCTCTACGCCAGTTCTCTCGCCGCCATGGCGCCGGCGACGACCTTGGGCGCGGCGACGCCGGTCAGCCTCGGCGTGCCGTTGCCGGGCGGCATCGGCGACAAACCGAAACCGGGGGATGACGCGGAAAAGTCGGAAAGCGACCGAAAGACACAGCCCGGCCTCAAGGAAAAGGCCGTGAACGACGCGGCCGCCTATATCCTGCTCCTGGTCGGAGTCTACGGCCTGATCTTCGAGTTCTGGAACCCGGGGCTCACGGGGCCCGGCGTCATCGGCGCCATCGCCCTTGTCGTCGCCCTGTTCGCGTTGCACCTGATGCCGGTCAACTACGCCGGTCTCGGCCTCATCGCGCTCGGTATCGCGTTCATGGTCGCCGAGGCCTTCATGCCGGCCTTCGGCATCCTCGGCATGGGCGGTGTCGTCGCCTTCGTCGTCGGCTCGGTGATGCTGATCGACACCGACATTCCGGGCTTCACCGTGTCGCTCACCGTCATCGGCGCCATCGGCGGCCTCAGCGCGGCGGCCTTCCTCGCCGTCATCATGCTGCTCGGCCAATCCAGACGCGTCGCCGTCGTCAGCGGTCAGGAGGAGATGATCGGCATCGACGGCGAGGTGATCGAATGGTCGGGCGACACGGGCCGCGTGCGGACCCACGGGGAGGTCTGGAAAGCCACGTCCACCGAGCCGCTAGAGCCGGGCACCCAAGTCGAGGTCACCGCCATCGAGGGTTTGACCCTGGCCGTACGCCCGGCCGACGAGAAGGAGGACTGATCCATGCTTATCGATCTCTATGTCTATATCGCGCTCGCCGTCTTCGTCGTTCTCGTCATCCTGTCGGCGCTGCGCATCATGCGCGAATACGAACGGGCCGTGGTGTTCCTCCTGGGGCGCTTTTGGAAGGTCAAGGGTCCGGGCCTGATCATCATCATCCCGATCATCCAGAAGATGGTGCGGGTCGATCTCCGGACCCGGGTCATGGACGTGCCGACCCAGGACGTCATCTCGCGCGACAACGTCTCGGTGCAGGTCAACGCCGTGGTCTACTTCCGGGTCATCGACACCCAGAAGGCGATCATCCAGGTCGAGGACTTCATGGCGGCGACCAGCCAGCTGGCGCAGACGACGCTGCGCTCGGTCTTGGGCCAGCACGAACTGGACGAGATGCTGGCCGAGCGCGACCGCCTCAACAAGGACATCCAGGGTATCCTCGACGAACAGACGGACGCCTGGGGCATCAAGGTCAGCAACGTCGAGCTCAAACACGTGGATCTCAACGAGACCATGGTCCGGGCCATCGCCAAACAGGCGGAAGCGGAGCGCCTGCGCCGCGCCAAGATCATCAACGCCGAGGGCGAATTGCAGGCGGCCAAGAAACTGCTCGACGCCGCCCAGATCCTGGCCCGCGAACCGCAGGCCCTGCAATTGCGCTATCTCAGCGGCCTGCAGGAAATCGCCGGCGAGAAGAGCTCGACCATCGTCTTCCCGCTGCCAATGGAGCTCTTGAAGGTCTTCAGTAAAGGCGATCCGCCGGAAGCGGCGGCCTGATTGTGGTGACCGAATAAAGTCCATGCTGGCGCCGGGTCGGCAAACGGCCCGACGTCCGACGTCCGTCCATAGGTGAACGGCTTGCCTTCAGTCGCCGTTACCGATCGAATGGGGCGTCGTCTGTTCGAACAAGTCGCGCACCATCCGCAGCAACTCGACACGCTGATAGGGTTTGGTGATCAAGGTCACGCCGGGGTCTAACTGTCCGTGATGGATTACGGCATTCTCCGAATACCCGGTGGTGTAGAGAACCTTGATACCCGGTTGTATTCTGAGGGCTTCGGCGGCGATTTCGGCGCCGTTCATACCGCCAGGCAAAACCACGTCCGTGAACAGCAGGTCGAAGCGGCCGTCGTCCTTGAGATGGCGCAGGGCTTTATCGCCGGTTTCCGCCTCAACCACATCGTAACCCTGGTCCCGAAGGATTTGCGCCGGAATTTCGCGAACCGATTCGTCGTCTTCGACGATCAGAATACGTTCCGTGCCGCGTTCGAACGCGGTCTTCGGCGTTTCCGCACAAGCCTGCGCGTCGCCCCGGGGCGTGCTGGGTACGTAGAGTTTTACGGTGGTGCCGCGACCGGGTTCGCTGTAAACTGAAACGTGGCCCTCGGACTGCTTGGCGAAGCCGTAGACCATGCTGAGACCGAGGCCGCTGCCTTGGCCGACTTCCTTGGTCGTGAAAAACGGTTCGAATACTTTGTCTCGAACCTCAGGCGCCATCCCGGTCCCCGTGTCACTGACCGCGACCAGCACGTAATCGCCGGGGATCACTTCTTCGTGGTGATCCGCATAGGCCTGATCGAGGGTGACGTTTGTCGTCTCGATCATCAACGCACCGCCTTCCGGCATGGCGTCCCGGGCGTTTACCGATAGGTTGATCAGGGCATGCTCGAACTGGTGCGGGTCGATCGTAGCCGGTCGGAGGTCCGGTGCATGTTCGATCGCCACGTGGATCGTCTCACCCAGTGTCCGGCGGAGCAAGTCGGCCAACCCGTCGATAAGCCCGGCAACGTCGGTCTTCGCCGGTGACAGCATCTGTTTGCGGGAAAACGAGAGCAGCCGGTTCGTCAGCGACGCACCGCGTTCGACCGCGCGCGTTATGGCCGCAGCGTAGCGTGTCGCTTCCTCATCACCGCGGATACAGTCCTCCAGCAGTTCGGCATTACCGATCATGACGGACATGAGATTGTTGAAATCGTGGGCGACGCCGCCCGTCAACTGGCCGATCGCTTCCATTCGTTGGGAACGGCGCAGTTGCTCCTCGAGATTCTTGCGGTCCGTGACGTCCGTGACGATGGTAAAGATGCCGCCGTCGGACAGGCGGACTTCCTCGGCCATCAGCCACTGGTCCTCGCGGCGAATATCGAAAGGCCCGTGGGGTTCGCGGTGATGTTCGATCCTTTCGCGGATAAACGCCTCTTCGTTGTCTAGGGCATCCTTGACAGGCTGGCGGGCCACCATCGTTCGAATCATCTCGTCGAACGTCACCCCCGGTTCCAGGATATCCGACATGATCGCCATCACCTCCCGGTAACGGCTGTTGAAAAAGACCAGCCGGTCGTCGCGATCGAAAAGCGCAATACCGACGGGTACGTTCTCGATCGCCTGGGACAGCTTTCCCTGGGCCTGCCTCGCGACAGTCAGTTCTGTATGGTCGGACGCCACACCGCGGTGACCGAGATAGGAACCGGAGCCGTCGAACATGGCTTTGCCGTCGACACGGGCGTTGCGGATCGTTCCGTCTTGGCCGGGGTAGCGGTACTCGAAACCTTTGAAGTCCGTATGTTCGTCGAGGGCCTGCCGGTAGGGACTCCATTCCTCTTCCGTCATTAAGTCGCCGGCGATTTCCTCACGCGTCATTCCTTCGATTTCGGCGAATCTGCGACCGGCTTTGCGTGCGCTCCCGCCCTCGGACTCCCAGACGATCCGCCCATGGGCATCGGTCTCCCACAACCAATCGGAGGAGGACTCGGCGAAATCGCGGAAGCGTTGCTCGCTATCGCGCAAGGCCGTCACCAGATCCATGCGCCGGTGTTCCTGCGCGAGCATCAATCCGAGAAGCACCGTTGTGAGCGGATACATGATCCCGACGGGTACCAGAAGTTTCATCAGGATCGGAAGGGCCGAAATGCCACTCGGCAGTGCGAATACCCAGGACAGGCTGATCGCCGTCATGATCAATGCCATGGCCAGCAGATGCTGTACCTTGATTTTTCCGGGCCAGACCGGGAACCTCCAGGCGAATACAAGCCCGACGGCCATGGCGGTCACAATCGCACCGACGCCGGCAATCGCGCCAACACCACCGAGATAAAGTCGGTATCCGGCAACGATTGCCCCGGCGACCAACCCAGCGAGCCAGCTGGCAAACGGGGCGGCCAGCATGACGATTACCGTCCGCCCATCGACGATGATGCCTTCGGCGACGTTCATGGGGATCTGCATCCCGATGACGGCAATGCTTCCGAAAAGAACACCCTGGAGGATTGGGGTTAGGGGGTCGGGAAAATTGCTGAGGGGGCTGATGACGAAGGAATAGAGAAACGTCAACGCGATGAGCAGCGCCACGTTTTCTGCGAACTCGGTAATCAGACGAAAGAAATCCGCCACGATCCCCCCTGACATCGGTCGTGGTGCCGATTTTACACCAATGGCGAAGGGGTGGGAAATCGACCCGGTTATTTCAACCAGCGTGCAAGGTCAACGGAACTGGGAAGCGTCAAGAACCGTTAGGGCAATCGCCGCAACGCCCGGTCCAGGCTGTCGACCAGTTCAGCCATGAACCGGTAATCCAGCGTCCCGGGTTTATCGCCGGGGTTGTGGTAGTTGGGGTTCCTGAAATAGGCCGTATCGGTGACCATCAGGGCCGGGATTCCGGCATCCCAGAAGGACGCGTGGTCGCTGAGCCGGGTATCGGGGAGCAGCCAGCCGTTCAGCCACACATATAGGGTCTCGACGGGCATGGCCGGGTTCTGCCGCATGGCCGCGACAACGTGTTCGCCGAAACCTTTCGAATTACCGTTGCCGACGACGCCGATGAAATCACCGCGGTCAGGATAGCCGGCCATCTTGAGGAACACCGGATATTCCTGGTCCGCCTTGGTCATGCCGACCATTTCGAGGACGATGGCGCCGGCGACGGTCTCGCCTTTCTCCTTGAGCTTTTTGACGAAAACCCGGCTGCTCTGGTGGTCGGTACCGAAGCTGGGCGGTTCCTCCAGGGTGAAGGCGACGAAGGTGACCGGCACCGGCGGCGGGTCCGCGGCGGCGCGCTTTGCCAGTTCGAGCAGCACGGCGACGCCGCTGGCATTGTCGTCGGCCCCGGGCGTGCCCCAGACCGTGTCGTAATGGGCGCCGACGAGATAGGGCGGGGTCAGTTCCATATAACCGGGCAGGGTGGCGATGATGCTGGCGACCTCCCGATTGGCCGAGCGGCCCTTGTAAGTGTAGACCTGTTCACGAACGTCGAGACCGGCCTTGTCGAGGGTGTCGATGACGTAGGCCCGGGCCCGGTCGAGGCCAGAGCCGCGCTCAACGGAGCGCTCGCCGATGTCAGAGGCGAGCACCTTCACGTGGGTCTTTAAGGTGTCCGCCAGGGCATTCTTACTCGACACCGTCGCCGCCTCCGAGCTTTCGACGACGGCCAAGGTCAGGAAACCCCAGACCGCGACAACCCCCAGTCCATTTAGCCAATTGGTCTGTCTCACCGTCATCGTCGATGTGGCCCTCGAGAATGGAACCAGCATAACGCTGATCGAAACCCGAGCTCAATCTTAGTCATCGGTGGGACAAAGAAAAACGGCCTCGCCGATGAGCGAGGCCGTTCTACCAATCCCCATAGGGAACCGTTTAATGCAGGTCTGACCACACCCGGCGTTTGACCGCGTAGAGCATTCCGGTCAGGACGATCAGGAACAGCAAAACCTTGATGCCCATGGATTTACGCTCTTCGAGCTCGGGCTCGGCGGCCCAGGCCAGGAAGGTGGTGACGTCATGGGCGTGCCGGTCGAGGGTCGGCGCCGTGCCGTCGGCGTATTCCACCATCTCGTCGGAAAGCGGCGGCGCCATGGCGATGACGTGGCCCGGGTAGTAGACGTTGTAGTTGCCGTCCTCGGGCATGTCGAAGCCTTCCGGTGCCTCTTCCTTGTAGCCGGTCAAGAGCGCGTGCAGGTAGTCGGGGCCGCCAATGCGGGCCTTGGTCATCAGCGACAGATCCGGCGGCACCTTGCCGTTGTTGGCGGCAGCGGCAGCCTTGTCGTTGGGATAGGGAGAGACGAACTTGTCGGCCGGGATGGCGGCGCGCGTGAACATCTCGCCTTCGTCGTCGGGCCCGTCCTCGACCTCGAACTCGGCGGCGATCGCCTTGATCTGGTCTTCGGTGAAGCCGATACCCGTCAGGTTGCGGTAGCTGACCAGCCTGAGCGAATGGCAGGCAGCACAAACCTCCTGATAGACCTGGAAGCCCCGTTGCGCGGCGGCCCGGTCGAAGGTGCCGAACAGCCCTGAGAACGACCAGTCCTGTTTCGGCGGTTTCGGTGCGTCGCCGGCGGCGTTTGCCGGCCCAGCCGCGAGACCGAAGGCGGCGACAACAGCAAGAGCGGCGGCGGTGGTTTTGAGAATGCTCATCTTCATGGTCCTTACTCCGCCGCCTGCGGCGCCGCTGCGCCTGTGGTGACGGCACTGGAGATGCTCTCCGGCACCGGTTTCGGCCGCTCCAAACGGCTGACGATGGGCACGATGACCAGCAGATAGGCGAAGTAGAAGGTCGTCGTTACCTGGCCGATGGGGATCCAGACACCCTCCGCCGGCTTGCCGCCGACGACGCCCAAGACGAGGCAGTCGAGGAAGAAGATCCAAAAGAACATCGCCGACAAAGGCCGGAACCGCATGGACCGCACCTTCGAACCGTCGAGCCAGGGCAGCAGCATGAGGAGTAGGATCGAGGCGAACATGGCGATGACACCGGCCAGCTTGGCCGACATGATCAGGCCGCCGAGGCTGATCACCTGGAAGACGATGAAGTCCGCGGTGAAGGCGCGGAGGATCGCGTAGAACGGCAGGAAGTACCACTCCGGCACGATGTGGGTCGGAGTCACCAGCGGGTTGGCCTCGATATAGTTGTCCGGCTCGCCGTAGAAGTTCGGCGCGAAGAAGACGAAGGCCATGAAGAAGATCAGGAACAATCCCAGCCCGTAGAGATCCTTGATGGTGTAGTAGGGATGGAACGGGATGCAGTCCTGATCACCCTTGATGTCGACGCCCAAGGGGTTGTTCGACTTGTGCACGTGCAGCGCCCAGATGTGGACGACGACCAGGCCGACGATGACGAACGGCATCAGGTAGTGCAGGGAGAAGAAGCGGTTCAGCGTCGGGTTGTCGACCGAGAAGCCACCCCACAGCCAGGTGACGACGGCGTCGCCGACGAAGGGGATGGCCGAAAACAGGTTGGTGATGACGGTCGCACCCCAGAAGCTCATCTGCCCCCAGGGAAGTACGTAGCCCATGAAGGCGGTGGCCATCATGGCGAGCAGGATGAGGACGCCGATGATCCACAGGAGCTCGCGCGGCGCCTTGTAGGACCCGAAGTACATGCCGCGGAACATGTGGATGTAGACGACGATGAAGAACATGGAGCCGCCGTTCATGTGGATGTAGCGGATCAGCCAGCCGTAGTTGACGTCGCGCATGATGCGCTCGACCGAGTCGAAGGCGTGATCGACATGGGCGGTGTAGTGCATGGCCAGCACGATGCCGGTGATCAGCATGATGCCGAGCGTAATCCCGGCCAGCGAGCCGTAGTTCCACCAATAGTTCAGGTTCTTCGGCGTCGGGTATTTGCTGCCCACCGAGTCGTCGAGGAAGCTGAAGATCGGCAACCGGTATTCGATCCAGTTCAGCACGGGGTTCTTGAATTGCATGCTCATGATGTACCCCCTCAGCCGATCTTCACGGTGGTGTCGTCGAGGAACGTGTATTCAGGGATCGGCAAGTTCAGCGGCGCCGGGCCCTTGCGGATGCGCCCCGAGGTGTCGTAGTGCGATCCGTGGCACGGGCAGAACCAACCGCCGTATTCACCCTTGACCTCGCCGGCCGTGTTGCCGAGCGGGATGCAGCCCAGGTGCGTGCAGACACCGACCATGATCAGCCATTGCGGCTTCTGGACCCGGGCCGCGTCTGCCTCCGGGTGGAGCAGGTCGGTCGCCTTGTCGTCCTTGACCGCGGTCTCGATCTCCTCCGCCGTGCGGTGGCGGATAAAGACTGGCTTGCCGCGCCAGACCACGGTGATCGCCTGGCCCTCTTCGATGGGCTCCAGGTCCACTTCGGTCGTCGACAGAGCCAGAGTATCGGCGGCCGGGTTCATCTGGTCGATGAACGGCCAGGCGGCGATCGCCGTGCCGACGGCGCCGACGGCGGCGGTCGAGATATAGAGGAAGTCGCGACGGGTTTCGTCGTCGATCTCCGCCCCGGTTTCCGGATTGGCGGTTTCACTCATCTAGGGGATCCCTCTCTTGAATTCACTGGACGGCCCGTGAATACGTCGGGGCCGTGTTTCGTGTCGAACAGGCGTTCACGCACCCCTCGTGAACAGGCCGGCACCCAAGGGCCGCCGGCCGGGCGACAGGTATACTAAAAATTCCCATCGTTGCAAGGAATAAGTCCCGTTTTTAAGGGGTTGTGAGGACCGGAATCGAAGCCGGGAAATCCTTATATTGCGATCCTTTCGCGTTCTCCGACCGCCGTCCCCGGGATCGATCCCTTAACGCTCACCAACACGCTTTTTTCAATACTGTATTGAAGTGCCTACACGGGTGTTCCGTGTTAGGGACGGTAACAATGCGCCCCAGGGCAACGGAGGAAATAAATGGACCCAGCAAGTGAAACAGTCGGTTTTGTCGGTGTCGGCCTGATGGGACATGGCATGGCCAAGAACATCCTGGGAAAAGGATATCCCCTGACGGTTATCGCCCACCGGGAACGGACACGCGTCGAGGACTTGGTGTCCAGCGGTGCCACCGAAGCCGGATCGCTCAAGGTACTTGGGGAAAACGCCTCGATCGTCTTCATATGCGCTCCCGGATCGCCCCAGGTCGAGGCCATCGTCCGTGAGCTGAAGGGTGGTTTGAAATCGGGTTCCGTGATCATCGATTGCTCGACCTCGGACCCCAATTCCACCGCCACCTTGGCTGAAGACCTGAAGCCGCTCGGCATCGATTACGCCGACGCGCCGCTCGGCGGCACGCCGGTACAGGCAGCAGAAGGCTCCCTTGGAGCCATGGTCGGCGCCCTCGACGCCGTGTTCGAGCGCATCAAGCCGGTGATCGAAGCATGGGCCGAATCCGTCGTCCATATCGGCGGCATCGGCGACGGGCACCGCATGAAGAGAGCTTTGCATAAATCCGTTTGGTGTGATTCCTTCGATTGAGGATAGAGGTTGATCGGGGGTTGTGATGTCGCATCGTCTGACGGGTCAGT
>Ga0209459_10000086_pt1 | contig 31309 bp, 29 predicted proteins | sample WorMetG1aBELIZE1_FD_187419 | JGI IMG/M metagenome (GOLD analysis project Ga0209459, IMG submission 187419) | Marine gutless worms symbiont microbial communities from Max Planck institute for Marine Microbiology, Germany - Inanidrilus... ...
AAAAGGCCCCACTTCGCGCCAAAACAGCGCAACCCAAGGCCCAGCGACGCCAACCAAGCTACAAGCGCATCCGCCCGACCGTTTTCACACGGCCAAGAAGAGAAGCGGAAGACACCCTTCGGGAGAGCGAGGCCCGCCTCGAATCCATCCTCGATGCCAGCACCGCGGGCACGACGATCGTCCGCAAGGACGGGACGGTCGAATACGCCAACCCGCGGGTTCTGGAGATGTTTGGGCTGAGTTTGGAGGAGCTTCTTGCGATCAACGCCCGCGACGTCTACGCGGACCCAGAAGATCGGGATCGGATCTTGGACGAGATCGCCCGAACTGGGTTTGTGCGCGACGCCGAGATCCTGTTCAAGCGAAAGGACGGCTCGCTGTTTTGGGTCTTGATCTCGTTCCGGGAAATCGAGACTGGCGGTGAAACCAAGCTGCTGACCTCCATCTACGAGATCACCGAACTCAAGGCGGCGCGCGGTCAATTGGAGAACCAGGTTTCCGAGCTGGACCGGTCACGCCGTGCGTCGATGAACATCATGAAAGACGCCGAGGTCGCCCGGAAACGAGCCGAGGGGTTGAGCGCCCAGCTGGAGGAACAGGTCGCTGAGCTCGACAAGTCGCGCAAAGCCACCCTGAACATCATGGAGGACGTCGAACGCGCCCGCGACCACGCCGAGGAAATGCGACTGAAGGCCGAGGAGGCGTTCCAGGTCGTCTCCGACAGCATCAACTACGCAAGCGGCATCCAGCGATCGCTTCTGCCGTCGAATGAATACATTGCCGAAGACCTCCCTGAGTATTTCATCCTCTGGGAGCCGAGGGATGTCGTCGGTGGAGACCTGTACTGGTATCGCCGAGCCAAGACCGGCTTCCTCATCATCCTCGCGGATTGTACAGGCCATGGTGTGCCCGGAGCGTTCATGACGATGATTTCGACCGGTTCGCTCGACCGGGCGCTCCGCGACCAGCCCGATGGCGATCCCGCACGCCTCCTGCACATCATGAACCGTAGCGTCAAACGCTCACTGGGCCAGGACCGCGCCGAAGGGGAATCGGACGATGGGCTGGAGCTTGGAATCTGTCGGATCGAGCGAGATGCAAGGCGCTTAACTTTTGCCGGAGCCCGGTTTTCCCTGTTCCGGCTCGGCGCCGAGGGAATCGAAGAGATCAAAGGCGACAAATCGGGCATCGGCTACCGGGCAGTTTCACTGGATCAGGCGTTCACCAATCACCAGGTCGAAATCGACGACGGCGAAGTGTTTTACATGACCACCGACGGGCTGATCGATCAGATCGGCGGCGAGAAGAGGCGTTCGTTTGGGAAACGCCGCTTCGGCGAACTCGTGACAGCGATGGCCGATGTCCCCCTCGCTGACCAAAAAGCGCGGATCCTTGACGCGCTCAGTGACTACCAAGGGGAGGAGAACCGTCGGGACGACGTGTCGGTCATCGGGTTCAAGGTGTAGGACGTCCGTCCGATCTGATGTCGCCTTGCCCGGGAGCCCGGGCCTAGTTTAAAGCAACACTGGACGCGATTTTGCCAACCCCCTGTGATCACTGATCCTTCGGCGTTTCACGCTCCCCATAGCTGGTTTCGTTGCCCCAACGCACCTGCAATATTACCGTCATCTCTTTGTTTCCAAAACGTAATCCTATGCCGTGCATCATTTTGCTTGATGTGCATCTGGCAGTTTGCCATACCTAGCGGATCAGCGCATGCCCTGAACGCGATGAGTAGAATCGCGTACCGATCAGCGATGTGACGACGCGCGGACGGAAGACAAGGTGCGGCCCTTACATTTCAAGAACTTCGAGGTTCGTCTGGCGGACTCGGCGGCTGAGGTCGAAGCCGCCCAGGGATTGCGGTATCGCGTTTTCTACGAGGAGATGACCGCGGCACCATCGCCAGAAATGCGCCGTCTGCGCCTCGATTTCGACGACTTCGACGCTTATTGCGATCATCTCCTGGTCATCGACCTGGAACGCAGCAATGGTCTCCCCCGCGTCGTCGGCACCTACCGATTATTGCGCCGTTCGGTCGCGGTGCGAGAAGGCGGCTTCTACACCGAACAGGAGTTCGATCTGTCCGCGTTGCTGCGGGAGCCGGGTGAGATGGTCGAGTTGGGTCGCTCCTGCGTCGATCCCGAGTACCGCAGCCGTGGCGTCATGCAGCTTTTGTGGCGCGGTCTGGCCGGCTACGTCCATCACTACGAAATCGGCATCATGTTCGGTTGCGCGAGCTTCCCCGGAACGTCACCGGAGGATATGGACGCGGCGTTGTCATATCTGCATTACTATCATCTAGCGCCCCGGCCGTTTCGGCCGCGGGCGCTGGAGCATCATTACGTCAGCATGGGGCGACTGCCGCGTTCCGGCATCGATGCCCAGACCGCGTTCGAGGACCTGCCGCCGCTGATCAAGGGCTATCTGAGGGTCGGCGGATTCGTCGGTGATGGCGCCGTCATCGACCATCAGTTCAACACCACCGACGTATGCGTGATCGTCAAGACCGACCGGCTGAACGCCAAATACGAGAAACGGTACCGCAAGGCGGAGGCGCCTCGCCTGGAGGCATGACCATCGCGCCCAATCGCTTCAAGGCGAGCCTCGGTGCGGTCCTAGTTCTTACCGTCACCCTTGTTCTGCTGATCGGCTATGTCGCCGTACGGACCTTTGCGCCGCGTCTTCGCCGGCCGATCCAGGTGCTGTGGTGCCGGGCCTGCAACGTCATTCTCGGACTGCGCGTCCATACGATCGGCCAGCCCGGCGCCGGCGCGCGGGTGCTTTATGCCATCAACCACGTCTCGTACCTCGACATTCCGGCATTGTCGTCGGCGATCGACGCCACCTTCGTCGCCCGTACCGACATGGCCGCTTGGCCGATGTTCGGGACCATCGCCAAGGCGACGGGAACGATCTTCGTCGATCGGTCGGGCCCGCGGGCGATGGAACAGCGGACGTTGATCGTCGATCGCCTCGCCGGCGGCGAGGATTTGATCCTGTTTCCCGAGGGGACCAGCACCGACGGGGCCTCGGTCGCACCGTTCAAGTCGGCACTGTTCGGAATCATCGGCCAGGACGAGGCTATGGCTGATGTCGTCATCCAACCCGTTTCGATCACCTATGTCCGCTATGCCGACGGCACGCCGCTGGTCGGGCCGTTGGTTGACCTGTACAGCTGGTACGGCGACATGACCCTGGTACCGCACCTGTTCCAGGTTCTGGGTCTGCGCGGCGTCGATGTCGAGGTTCGTTTCCACGAACCCATCCACGCAGCCGAGGTCGGCGACCGAAAGGAACTCGCTCGGCGTTGCCACGCTGCCGTCGCCGCGGGCGTCGCCGCGTCCCACGCGGCAGCAGCAGGTACGCAATCGACAGACGTCTAGTTGAGTTCGGCGCGAAGCTGTTGGCGGAAGACGTCGATGGCGACGAGCCGGCCCTTGGCCTCGGCGAACCAGAACTGCCAGCCGTTGCACGCAGGTGCCTTCTGCACGTAGGCCCCGACCTGATGGATGGAGCCCCGGAAGTCGCCGGTGGCGAGGGTTCCGTCGGCGGCGACGCGGGCGCTGTAGCGGCGGCGCTGATCGGTGAGGACGGCGCCGGGAGGCAGAAGGCCACGTTCGACAACCCAGCCGAAGGGGATTCGAGGTTGTCCCCGTTTCTCCTCCGTGCTGACCAGGGCGAGGTCGGTGGGGCCGCGAACCGACGCGATACGCTGGTTGGCCAACCGCACGTAGTCGGGGTTCCTTTCGATGCCGAGGAAATGACGGCCGAGCTTCTTGGCTACCGCACCTGTGGTGCCGCTGCCGAAGAACGGATCGATGACCAGGTCCTCGGGCTCGGTGCCCGCGAGGATTGCCCGGTGCAGCAGCGCTTCCGGTTTCTGCGTCGGGTGTGCCTTGCGATCGCCCGACTTCAGCCGTTCCTGCCCGGTGCACAGCGGCAATAGCCAGTCGGACCGCATCTGGAGGTCGTCGTTGAGATTCTTCATTGCCCGATGGTTGAACCGGTGGCGGGACTCGCGGTCACGGGCGCACCAGATGAGCGTCTCGTGGGCGTTCGTGAAACGCCGACCGCGGAAGTTGGGCATCGGGTTGGTCTTGCGCCAGATAATGTCGTTGAGGATCCAAAATCCGAGATCCTGGAGTACGGCGCCGACCCTGAAGATATTGTGGTAGCTGCCGATGACCCACAACGTTCCTTCGGGCTTCAGCACCCGCCGTGCGGCGCCGAGCCACTCGGCGGTGAATCGGTCGTAGGCGGCGAAGTCATCAAAACGGTCCCACGACTCCTCGACGCCGTCGACCCGGCTGTTGTTCGGCCTGAGGAGCTCTCCGTCGAGCTGCAGGTTGTAGGGCGGGTCGGCAAAGATCATGTCGGCGCAGGCTTCCGGCAACGCTGCCATCTCTGCGACGCAGTCGCCGGTGATCACCCGATCGAGGGCCAGGGGAGGGGGCATCCTGCTCATGGCGGCATCGTGGGCAGGCGCCGACTCGCCGTCAAGAATTAAGTGGATTCAAGGACTTATGGTTAACGCGATGGTTCAACATCTGGGATTCGCTCGGAGTGGCGCCGCAAGATGTTGAGAACTGGCGCGAAACTCCGCCGGTGTTGCGGGCTTACCCCAAGCCGTTCCAGGGCCGCGCGGTGCTCGGCGGTGCCGTATCCGGCATTGCGTTCCCAACCGTATCCAGGGTGGATGCGGGCCAGGTCGCCCATCAGACGATCGCGGGTCACCTTGGCGACAACCGACGCCGCGGCGATGGAGAGACTTCGGCCGTCGCCGCGAACGACGCAGGTGGTCGGGCAGGGGAGCGATGGCGTGCTGTTGCCGTCCACCAGCGCATGGTCGGGAACGAATCCGAGGTCTTCGACGGCGCGGGCCATCGCCTCCAAGGTTGCGGCGAGGATGTTGATGGCGTCGATCTCGTCGGTCTCGGCGATGCCAACTCCGATACGGGCGCAACCGGAAAGCGCCTCGAAAAGCTCCTCCCGTCGCGCCGGTCGAAGCTTCTTGGAGTCGTCGAGACCGTCCCGCAGGCGATCCGGCAACCGACCGGCGTCCAGCACGACCGCGGCGGCGACAACGGGTCCTGCCCAGGGTCCCCGACCCGCTTCGTCAATTCCGGCGACGACGCCGGTTTTTGCGCATTCCAGGCTGAGATCAGGCATGGACGAACTATAGCGTGTCCGTCCCCCGACGCACGGCTCTCAGAGAAACGACAATTGGTCTCCCGCTCGAGGTGGCGGCCGGAACAGGTGGGTCACGAGGACGCGTTCGCTGGTGCCGCTGGCCTCCAGGCCCAGGTGCTTGCAGGCGATGCGGAACCGCCGCGCCAGCAGCTCGGCATAGACGCCGGTTCCCGCCATCCGCGCCGAGAAGTCGGCAACGTAAAGATTGCCGTCGCGGGTCTCGCGGAGTTGGTTGAGCACCCGCGCCGCCCGGTCAGGGTAGTGGGCATCGAGCCAGTCGGAAAACAGCTCCTTCAGCTCCAGCGGCAGGCGCAGAAGGATGTAGTTGGCGGCGCTGGCGCCGGCACGGGACGCTTCGGCGAGGATACGTTCCAACTCGTGGTCGTTGAGATGGGGTATCATCGGCGCCGCCAGCACCGTCGTCGGGATTCCCGCGCCGGCGAGCGCGCGAATGGTGGCGAGCCGTTTCGCCGGTGTCGCCGCCCGTGGTTCCATCTTCCGAGCGAGGCCAGCGTCCAAGGTCGTCACTGAAACACCGACGCTGGCCAGCCCATCAGCGGCCATCGGGGCCAGGATATCGAGATCGCGCAGCACCAGCGCCGACTTCGTCGCGATGGCCAGCGGGTGGCGGAAGGCAGCCAGCACCTCGAGAATTCCCCTCGTAATCCGCCGGGTCCGCTCGGCCGGCTGGTAGGGGTCGGTGTTGGCGCCCAGCATGATCGGCTCGGCGACGTAGCCGGGGCGCTGCAGCTCTCGTTCAAGGACCAACGGAGCGTCATCCTTGGCGAAGATCCGGGTCTCGAAGTCGAGCCCCGGCGAAAGTCCGGCATAGGCATGGCTCGGCCGCACGAAGCAGTAGACGCATCCATGCTCGCAGCCCCGATAGGCATTGATCGAGTGGTCGAACGGCACGTCAGGCGAGGTGTTGCGGGTGATGACCGTGCGGCTGGCCTCCGTGGTGATCTCGGTGCGGAGCGGCGGCAGATCGTCGTCGGCGTCCAAAAACCAGCCGTCGTCAACGGCGTGCCGGTCGAAAACCTCGTAACGCCCCGTCGGGTTGCCCACGGCACCTCGACCGCGCGTTGGTTTATCGTGTGGCCTCTCATCCATCCGTGCGTTCCGCGATCCGGAGCTATCCACACAGAGTCCCCAAACGCCCCGGTCGGATGATAGATACAAATAACGAACATGAAAAGAACAAAAAAGCGGAATGAGTCCTGGCACATCCTATTTTTTTATGAATTATCAATATGTTATGAGAATTAACCATGGTATCTGTAGCGGAATGGCAACAGTGATTCGAATTCATCACATGAACCTCTTTTCTTTGATGCAAATCATGGTTAACTAGCTAAACAAGGTCTACTCAAGGGGCGTTCATTCGACGACGAACGGATATGGCCGTGCTGAGCATTGTTATTCCGACCCTGAATGCTGCCGGCACTCTTGCCCGGACCCTGGAGTGCGTCTCGGCCGCGCGCCACATCCCGTTCGAGATCATCGTCTCGGACGGCGATTCGGTCGACGGTACACGGATGGCCGCAGCCGAGGGTGGCGCCATCTTCATTCAGTCGCTGCGCGGACGGGGTCAGCAACTGGCCGCCGGGGCGGCGGCGGCGGCGGGTGACTGGCTCATGTTCCTGCACGCCGACACCATTCTCGCCGACGGCTGGTCGGCCGCGGTGCGCGGGTTCATCACCGATCCGGCAAAGCACCGGCAGGCTGGTGTATTCCGGCTCAAACTGGACGACGATGCCGACGCGGCGCGCACGCTCGAACGCATCGTAGAGTGGAGGACACAAGCGCTCGGCCTTCCTTATGGGGATCAAGGGCTGGTGATCAACCGCGGCTTCTACGACGAGATCGGTGGCTACCCGCAGATCCCGCTGATGGAAGACGTCGAGATCGCGCGCCGGATCGGTCGCCGCCGGCTGACAGTCCTGGATGGTTACGCGATAACCTCGGCCGAGCGGTACCAGCGCGAAGGCTATGTCGCGCGGCCGCTGCGCAACATGCTTTGCCTCGGACTCCATACCGTCGGCGTGCCGCCCCGCTTCATCTCCGGGCTCTATCGCTGACCCGCCACCTCGTCGTCTTCGTCCGCGAACCGCGAATCGGTCGGGTGAAAAGCCGTCTCGCCCGAGACATCGGCTGCGTTGCCGCGTGGACGTTCTATCGCCGGACGGTGGCGGGCGTGCTCCGCCGCCTCGGGCGCGACGGGCGCTGGCAGCCGTGGCTTGCCATCACACCGGACTATGGCGGCGGCGATCCATGGCCACGGAACTGGCGGACGATCGGCCAGGGAGGAGGCGACCTCGGCCGGCGCATGCACCGGGCGATGCGTGCCTTGCCGCCGGGCCCAGCCATTATCGTCGGCACCGATATTCCCGACCTCGGTGCCGCGCACATCGCCCATGCCTTTCGTGCCCTCGGCGACCATGACGCGGTGTTCGGCCCGGCGGCCGACGGTGGCTATTGGCTCGTCGGCTTCCGGCGATCGCCCCGAATCCCCGACGCCTTCGAAGGTGTCCGCTGGTCGACCGAGCACGCGCTCGAAGACACTCTCGCCAACCTCGTCGGCCTCGATGTCGCGTTCCTGGAAACCCTCGAAGATGTCGATGACGGCGCCGCGCTCAGCCGTTGGCGCCAGGGTTGGCGCTGACCTGGTGCGCTGCGCGCAACGTGTGCGCTCGATCACTGCTGGGCGGTCGCGCTATGATTGGGGCGTTGCGGAGGGGGGGGGAAATCGTGAAGCTCCGGGCGTTTCTCGTTGCACCGGTGCTGGCTTTCGTCGCCGGCTGCCAGGCGACATCCGATCTGCCGAAGGAAAATGTCCCCGCGGTCAATGTGCCGGCGGGGCAGCAGGCGGTGATCGAAAACCTCGTCGGAAGCCGCTGTCCCATCGCCTTCATCAGTCGGGCGCATGGTGAGGAAACGCGGTCGACGGATGCGCCGATCATCGGCAACAGCGTGACATATGGCGACGACTTCTGGGTCCAGTACGACTATACGGTGCGCGGTGTACGCGACGCCGCCTACCACAACATCGCAACCAGAGACCTTATTTGCGGCCGGACGGAGTGGAGGCGCACGGATGTCTTTTTTGCACCGGAGCCGCACTGGCCTGCGGATTCGGTGGCGCCTCCGTCGAAGTCGCAACGGGACGTCGAGACCGGGTTCCGGTCGTTCGAATTGATGTGGGAAGGCTACGCGGAGGCTTTCCTGGGCTGGATGCTGTTCAAGGAACGAAAGGGAAGGGGCAGGACGTTCGCCGAACTACCGGATGGTGACGGGCGGTGCTACGGGAGCTATCAGTTCGATAGGAAAGGCCATGGCGTCTGGTCGACCGCCTGCACCAACGGGTTGACGGCGTTCGGGGAGTTCGAAACCGATGGTCGGGCTGGCGGCGAGGGGGTCGGCAACGACGCACAGGGCCGCGACGTGCGGTTCACCCTTGGGCCGCTGGAGCCGCAGTCCTAACTGTCGAACAAAATGATCGGTCGCCTCTGGCGTCGCCGCGGGCTCGCCAAGCAAACGGCCTTCGTGCAAGATCCGCAGAGTTTCGGCAACGGGAGGGGACGGTGAAGCGGAGGGAGTTCCTTACGCGGGTCGCGGCGGCGGCCTTGGCCACCGGCGCCGCGACGGCGCGTAGGCCGGCGCGGGCGGCGGATGAAGCCTGCGACGTGGTCATCGTCGGCGGTGGTATCGCCGGACTCGCCGCGGCATACCTGTTGGCGGAAGGCGACATCCTCGTGCTCGAGCGGGGCCGGATCCCGGGCGGTCGCATCAGTTCGGGCACCTGGAAAGGATTTCGCTACGCCCGCGGCACCGAATACATCGGTGAACCCGATGGCGTGATCGCCGAATGGTTCGACGAGCTGGGTATCCGGCCGGTGGCCATCCCGCCGCCCACCGGGGCCGTTGCCTACCAAGGGGAAATCTACACGGGCCGCGACATCCTCGGCTTCCTGCCGAGCCGAAAGGCCCTCAGAGACTATGGGCGCCTCGCCGACGTCTTCGACGACCTGGATGCCGGGGCGATCGAAGAGGCGCTGTTCGAAGGCCCGGCGGCTCTGCGGAAATTCGCCGCTCTGGACCGATTGAGCGTCCAGGACTGGCTCACCGACGAGGGTTTCGATCCGCTGGTCCGCAAACTTGTCGATGTCGAGAACCGGGGCTTGTTCGGTGCCGCCAACGCCGACCTGTCACTGCTGTTCGACGTGCCCGAAATGGCTTGGAATCTGCACGATCCCGACGAGGCCGACGAGAGCGGTGTCTACACATTCCGGGGCGGCATGATCGAGGTGCCCGAGGCCGCGGCGCGCGCCCTCGGCCGGCGCGTTGTGACCGGTGCGGAGGCAACGGCGGTCGAGGTCTTGGCCGACGGGCTGGTTCGGGTGCGCTATCGTGCGGGGGGGGCGGGAACGCGTCGCGACGGCGCGATCGGCGATCCTGGCGACGCCGTCACCGGTCACTGCGGCGCTGGTGAAGACCGGGTTGTCTCCGGCCGTCAGGCGGACGCTCGCTTCCATCGACTATGCCGCCTACGTCACCGTCAATCTGTTCCTCACTGAGCGGGTATGGTCGGAGGCGTGGAGTCTGGCCAGTCTCGACGATCCCTTCGTCACCCTCTACGACGCCATCCGCACCCAGGTGCGGCCCGGCTACACCGAACGCGGCATCCTCGGGGTCTACTTCGCGCCGGAGCGGGCCGCCGACCGATCGTTGCTGCGGATGTCGGATCGACGCATCGTCGACACGACAGTCAAGGCCCTGGCGCGCTACGATCCGGACATCGCCGCCAAGGTCGTCGGCTTCGACGTCCACCGGTTCGAACACGCGTTCCCGGTGTTTCGGCCCGGATACCTCTCGATTCTGGAGTCCCTGTACCGGGACCGCACGGCGAGGGGGCCGCTGGTGCTGGCCGGCGACTACCTGGTCTATCCCACCTTCGACGGCGCCGTTGCCAGCGGCGTGCGCGCCGCCGAGGCGGTGGACGCGTTTCTGTAGGCGAGCGTCGACCCGACCGATCCGGCCCGCCAGGCCGAAGGCAGACAACCGTTTCTCCGGGGGGGGCGTGACCGCCCATGCTCTGCGTTCGCGACCGCGTCCACTGGCACGCCGTTAGCCAAAGCTTAAGCCGGCGCCGGGTAGCGAACCGTCCTCATCACCAGCGAGGACGGAGGCAAGACATGCAAGGCACGGGTGTTGGGACCGATACAAGCCGGTTCCTGGAATACTGCAGGGTCTCAAGGTCCCTTTCCGAACACACCGTCCTCGCCTATCGGCAGGACCTGAACGAATTCGCCGGCTTCTGCGCGCGCGAAGGCGCGGCCGTGCCTGCAAGCGCGGCGCTCGTGCTCGGCTACGTCGCTTTCCTGCAAGACCGGCGCGGCCTTAAACCGGCCACCGTGCGACGCCGGATCGCCTGTCTCCGAAGCTTCTTCAGGTGGCAGGAGAAACAGGATCTCATCGCGGCATCGCCCTTCAGGCAGCTGGACTTGAGCCTGAGGCGGCCGATCCGATTGCCGCGGGCGTTGAGCCGGCAGCAGCTCGCCGTCGTGACGCGGGCGGCGTCGGCCGGCTCGCCCTGTGACCCGGCATGCGGACAGACCCGCGGCACCGGCCACCCGGTTCGCGACGTGCGCCGGACCACGAACCTCGCCATACGCCTGATGGCGGTGACCGGCGTCCGCGTTGGCGAACTGACGTTCGTGACTCTCGTCGACGTCGTCGCCGATGGCAGCGCCATCCGCGTGTCCGGAAAAGGCAGCCGCGAACGCACGGTTTTCGTCGGCAACGACCGACTCCGCAACGATCTGCGCGACTATGTCTCCAACCGCAAGCTCGATGCGCGGGATACCGATCGCCTCTTCGTCAACAGAAGAGGGAACTCGCTCAGCGCGCAATGCCTGCGACTGCGCCTGAGAAAGATATCGGATGACCTCGGTCTTTCACCGCGCCTCACGCCGCACCGGCTGAGGCACACCGCTGCGACACTGCTCCTTGAGGAAGGCGTCGACATACGCTTCGTCCAACGCTTGCTCGGCCACAGCAGCATCTCAACGACGGAAATCTACACCCATGTCACCGACACCAGCCTGAAAGCCGTCGTCGAACGCGCCGACCCGATGGGGAAGATGGGGATCTAAGTGCCGATAACTGAGAATTATGGTGGCGGGCTCATCAATTAATGCCAGCGAAATCTTCTATATCTTCGTTAATCGCCGCGACGAAATCGATGGATTGATCAAACAGATCGAAGACGCCGAGTGTGGACACATCGGAGCGGTTCTGGCACGTCCGGATACGGGGTTGAGCGCGGCTCTCCGGGTGGCACGGAATGGCATCGGTACCCGGATCAATGTAGTCCATATCGACCTTCGTGACGGTCAGCCTGATGCGCTTTTTTTGCAAACTATCCAGTATGTTATCAACCGGGGTAAGGAGTTTTCCGAACGGGTTTTGCCGCCGCTCGCCCGGCCTGGAAAGAAGGAAATCCTTCGGCGCATCATCGGTGGAAGTGCTGGTGCCGTTCCGCTCGCTGGATCGCCGCTCAGCCAACTGAGCGAGATTGCGTTCAATCTCGTCAGCCCCGACACTGGTTATCTGGAATACAATCGCAAGCTGTCCGAGATTTACGACCTGCTTACGAAATTCGACAAAACCTGCATCGTCTTCGACCATTTTCAAAGGGCGCAACCAAACCATCTCGCGCAAATCGCCAACACGCTGAATGCAATTCCAACCCTTTCCGCCCTTGCGGCGCAAAACACGGTCGATCTGCTTCCATCGGTTCAAGTCACTTCAGATCATCTGAAGCCCTACCTGGGCACGTTCGAAAAACTCCCCGCTCCCCACCCGTCCCTAGCAGAGCTGATCGTCAAACGGATTTCTCGCCGGATGGATGTCGCGATCCATGCCAGTCAGTTTCCGGACATTCGAATTGGGCTGCATGCGTTTCTGTCGCGTATCTATCGTTTCCTCACGGAACACACTCCGGAGCCCGAACGGCTAAAGCAGATCCACCTAGACATCCTGAGCCTATTGAAAACAGCCGATACAGCAATCAGTGTCGCAGTATTGTTCCACGCACTGGTTCACGGTCGCCTATTCATCCTCGACTCCACGGCGTTCAATCAGGAGCTCGCACTGCTAGAAAGCCTTGATCTGGTTGAGATCAACCGATTGACAGGATTGGACACGCGCGTGTCTCTGACCAGCCGGGGCGAACCTCTAGCTCGAGAGGAACTCGGCACCGGGCACAGAGATCTACTTTTCTCGCAAGTTCTCTATGGCGGACTTGTCGATCTCATCGAAGCAGGCACGCTGACCGAAGCGACGTTCGCACCGCTGCTTTATCGGCTTGCAGGCTTGATCGATCAAGACGGGCAGATTCGCTGGCGGATCGCAGCCATCACGTCCTGTATCGCAACGTCGAGCTTCGTAGAGGCGTCGACGATGCTCGATGATTTGGAAGCCAATCTGCAGCTAACCGACGAAGACGATACGCTCACCCTGATCGCTGCAATGTCAACGACCAAGAAATATGTTCAGGCCCTGAAGTATTGCGGATCGATCGCAAATAAGAACACCAGGACTGCGATTTTGCATTCGATCTTGCTCTATCGCAGTTTGAAGCTCGACACGGCGCATGAAGAGATGTCGGCGCTGCTATCCGTGGTCCGTGATCCAGAGGAAAAGTGCATTCTTGCGACCTATTACATTGCCTTATGCATTGACCGCGGAGAGATCGATGCTGCGGCGCAAAAGCTGATCGCCTCGGCAGAATATTTCAACAACACTAAGCGATACGGATATTTGTTGAACATTATTGCGGCGACTGAAAAACCGGTCGACGCCATAGTCACGTGCAGACGTTCTTTTGAGGTCTTCGAGCGCGCGGGTGACCGGTTTGGACTGGGCGGCGCATGGGCGAACGTGGGGGTTCATCTGATCAAGAACCGCGAATTCGCAGAAGGCTTGGCAACCAGTGAATCGGCTTACGGTCATCTGTCGCGCTTCGGCATTCAACATGTAGACCTCGTCGCCAACAATATTGCTTCAGCCTTGCTAATGCTCGGCGACGCGGAAGCCGCGGCACGTTGGGTGCGTAAGTCTTTGGATTTGCTTCAGACTTCGACGATCCGGATCAATGCGCTGACAAACCTCGCCGCAATTGGTTTCCTAGAGGACAAACCAGAAGTCCTGAAGGAAACGATTGTCGAGGCCGGAGGGCAAGCGGCGGCGCAACCGATCGAACGTATTCGAGAGAAGTTTTGCGAGAACGCGTTGGTTCTGTGCGAGGGTTTGGCGGAGATGCCCGAGATCGTCAGGCGCTTGTGCCGGCGGTGTCTTCCTGCAGATGCACTAGCAATATACGGAACCGTTCGTACGCCCACAACAACCCGAGACGAGCGCCTTTCGATCCTGCAGGCCCGCTACAGCGCACCAACGAACCAATACTGGTATCCCAACCCTATGGACCTATTCGAGAAAAAGGCCTTGTCGGTCGAGGCTTACCGTTAGAATCCGACGCACGAGTCCGTCGTAGTCTGGATAGAGACTGCTAGCTGAAAGCGCAAATGTACTACCCGGATGTAAGTTGCAAATTGCATTCAGTTCCAATAAAAAAGAAGGCCAGTTTCGGGGTCGTAACGGAAATCGCAGCGGAAATAGTCGAGCGGGCGCAATTCACCATAGAGCTTCGAAACTACCGAATTGATTTGATCCGTGATTGTTGCGTCTGACAGAAGCGCTTTTTCCCGCCGCCCGACACCGAACTTCTTCTGCTGATAGGTTTGCACGCCGCCGGCGGAATCGGTGGTAATCAGGACGGTCTGACAAATCTCGCACTCCGGTGCACCAATGGCACCTGTCGTCAGGTTGTCGCCGGATATGAACTCTTCGACGATTACCGGAGTGTGGTCTATCTGCGCCTGTCGCACCAATGCGACGAGACGCTCTTCGTCGTACGCGACGGAATCCGGAGTGATTCCAGCAGAATCCGCGCCAAATCTCCACTTAAACAATGCAAGGCAGTGAAAGCCCTGCAAGCGCATCGAGCCGATCCCATGGGTCGATCTTGACCCAGTCTGGCGTGGAGATGTCCAGCCGACACGCGAGGAGTTTGAAAAGGTGCTTGTCTTCTGCAATCGCCCGGGTGTTCGGGTGGCCGCCGAGACATGGTAGCTGGAGGTAGCTACATAGGGATGGCACGAAGATCTCGGAATTCCGAAAGTGCGCACGGTTGTAGATTGAGTAAACAAAATCGACATCGTCTTTGTACCGGATTAACTCAGATGGACCATTAGCGCAGACAACATTGGCGCCCGTCGCCGTCAGAGCATGGTAGAGCCTATGGTGATAGGCTGGGCTATTGCCCCACTCCTCATCTTCCGCCGGTTCTGCTGCTGGATCATCGGGCGCAAAACGTGCCAAGTACAAAATCCTGCGTGCCGGTTTGATCACCATAATTCTCAATTATCTGAAGTTGTTCGACTAAATGCACGTTGTCCTAGTAAATAATGCTATACACTGTCGTATTTGGCAAGCGAGAGACGCGGTGCTGCGGGACAGCTTTTTGCTGACTGCGGCGCGAACATGGCCAAGCGCTAGAGAAGGGCGGGGCGCCGCCTCAGACAAGGGTCAACGTCGTTGCATCCACAAACTCCACCCGCTCGAATGTGCTCCGGCACGGATACGGCCGGCCGGTCAGCCAGTGCTCGGCGTCGCCGGGGCCGCGGATGACCGAGATCATCGATGCCGTCGTCTCGAAGCCGCCGTGCATGCAAATGCCGGAATCATGGTCCGAGAGGATCGCGGCCATGGTTTCGGGACCGATGCGACCGGCCTGCGCCTCGAGCAACTGTGTGCCGAGGGCCTGTCGCGAATAGGGGCCGGGGTCGGCAGAGGTGGCGCTGAACGCGGCGGCGAAATCGAAGGGCCTGTCGTTCCGCCAACGCCCGCGCTCGGCGGCGTAGGCTTGCAGGCCCTCGGCGGCGCTGTCGATGCGCTCGCGGATCGTCAATCCGTTGGAGATGTTGCGGGTGCCGACGGTGATCCGTTCCGCCGCCCACCAGGCGCCCGCAGTTTCCAGCACCCAGGCCTCTTGCCAGTCGGCGATGAGGAACGAATTGTGATAGGCGAAGCCTGGATCGTTCTCGGCACAGGCGCCGCCCTGCCCGAACGCCTCCAGCAGGGTCGTGATCACGCCGAGCGCGTCCCGCGCGCTCTCGCCCCGCTCGAGCCCCAGACGCAGAAGGTCCATGCCGAGGAGCGCTGGCGGCCCCAGCGGTTCATGGGTCCACACCGCCTCGTTGCCGATGACCACGCCGGCCTCGTTGGCGCCCATCTCGGCGCCCCACATCCAATCGATCTGCGAGAGAATGACGGAGAGGGTCCGTGGCGCCTGGGGCACCTCGATGTACGTGCAACGGACTGTCGTGCCGGGCGGATGGGTGGCGGCCGGATAGCGGCGAATGCCCTGAGCTTCGCCGGCCGGGCGATCGGAGTTCTTGGCGAAGACCACCGAACCGTCGACGGTGGCCGGGGCGAGCGCAACAAACGTATCGCACATGGTGGGCGGTCCTCCCGCCGGCCAGTGTAACGCAGCTGGGCTCCGAAACAGCAGGGCGTTAGTGGGTGGACCGTCGGCCTTCGAGGAAGTCGCGGTCGGTGGCGACAGCAGCGGCCATAAAGTCGAGGAAGGCCCGAACCCGTCCGCTCCGGCGCAGGTCCTCGTGGGTCAGCAGCCAGAGCCCGGTGGTGAGTTCGGGTTCGGGCGGACGGATGCGCACCAGTGCCGAGTCGCTATCGCCGAGGAAACAAGGAACGAAACCGACTCCGACTCCGGCTGCGATACCCTGGTATAGGCCGAGCATGGAATTGGAGCGAAACGCGGCTTGGGCATCGGGGACGTGTGTCCGCTGCCATCGGGCCTGCGGGATATGCGCGAGGCTGTCGTCGGGGACGACCCACGGTAGCGTGTTTAAGACGTTGAAGCCGGCATCCGCCGGGAAAAGGTCACGAGCACCATACAACGCGAACGCGACGTCCGAGGCACGGCGGCCGACCAGGTTTTCGGGCGGGTTGCGGGTCGGACGAACAGGCACGTCCGCCTCGCGTTTCGAAATGTTGTAGAGCCGGTTGTCGACGGCGAGCTCGAGAGTGATTCCCGGATACGCGTCGCGGAATCCGGAAACGTGCCGGCCGATGTAACGATACGCGATGTCGTCCGAGACAGTGGCCCGGATGGTGCCGGTGAGCCTGACATCGCGTCCCGACAGCCGGCGGTCGAGCGCGACGACCTCATCGACGACGCGCATGGCCGAAGTGCGAATCTCTTCGCCAACGGCGGTAGGCGCGTATCCCGTTGGCAATCGGTCGAACAACCGGTCGCCGATTTGTGCTTCGACGGTACGGATCCGGCGAAACACCGTCGAACGATTGACTCCCAGACGGCGCGCGGCGCCAGACAGGCTGCCAGCCTCAGCGACGGCGAGGACGTAGCGAAGGTCGTCCCAATCAGTGGCCATTTGGTGATCTGTGCGTTTTTGCAAAGGTATTATGCAATATTCAGTAATTACCTTGCGATTTGCAACAATCTAACCTGCACATGAGTTCAATGCGGGTGGGCGTAGGGATGAAAAGGCGGTCCCGCCCCGGCCAGGAAACGACGGAGAGACCGATGATCGATTCTAAGACCGCACCTTACGCAGCACTGCTGCTGCGCGTGTCGTTGGGCGTGATGTTTGTCGCCCACAGCCTGTACTTGAAGCTGATGGTTTTCTCCCTTCCCGGAACCGCGAAGTTTTTCGCTTCGCTCGGGCTGCCGGAGATCGCCGCCTACGCCGTTTTCGCCACCGAGGCAATCGGCGGGATCGCTCTGATCGTCGGTTTCAAGACACGTCTGGTATCCGCGGCGCTCGTCCCGGTGCTGCTTGGTGCAACGTGGGCCCATACGGGCAACGGCTGGCTGTTCACCGCGGAAGGCGGCGGATGGGAGTACCCGCTGTTTCTGACCGTTGCGGCGGTCGTCCAGTCGTTGCTTGGCGATGGCGCTCACGCGGTGTCGTCGGTGGTCGGACGGCAGCCGGCCGCGGAAGCCGTTCGATAGCGACAGCGATCGGTTCTCGGCGGCGGACTGACCTCGCCAATGACGTCCGCCGCCGTAAACGTTTGTAGGGCTTGAAATCGGCATGAGGAGTCGGCCAAGTTAGGGGTACGGGATCACCCCTAGGTTGCCGACATGGAAACACGCCACGCCAAGTTCGAGATCGGCCAAATCGTGCGCCACCGGTTCTATCCGTTCCGGGGCGTGATCTATGACGTCGACCCGGTGTTCGCCAACACCGAGGAATGGTGGCTGTCGATCCCCGAAAACGTGCGTCCCCACAAGGATCAGCCGTTCTACCACCTGCTCGCCGAGAACGCTGAAACCACGTACATCGCCTACGTGTCGGAGCAGAACCTGCTGGCCGACGAGACGGGCGAGCCCGTATCCCACCCCAAGGTCGGCGAACTGTTCGCCGGCATCGAGAACGGCCGCTACATCGTCCGCCACTCGCCGGCGAACTGAGAAACGGGGCGGAAACCCCGCGCAGCACGGTGCGCCCAACGCGCCACGCGGGGCGGTTACGGCCTATGCGCCGCCTTCGTAGCGGAACGACACGTGGATGCGGGTCCGATACTCCACGACCTTGCCGTCCTCGACGCGAAGATCGAGCTGCTCCACTTCGCCGATCCGCAGGTCGCGCAGGTGTTTGCAGGCCTCGGCGACGGCGTTCTGCGCCGCTTCCTCCCATGATGTCGGGCTGCTGCCGATAATGCGGATGACTTTGTAAACGGACATGGATTCCCTCCCTCGACGGTCTAGGTGTCGTCGCGAAGGGCGGTCTGGCGGGCGCATGGTCTGTGACCAGGAGCCGCGACGGCGCGCAGCATCACCCGACGCCCAAGCGCGGCCGCCCAGGCGAGACTCGCATGTATAACATATTATTCAATTTTTTTCTATCTAGGGTTTCGTTCCTCGCGGTATCCGGACGCGGACGACGCACATGATCAGGAGTTCGAGCTCCGAGCGGCCCGTTGCGCCCTGAGCCCCTGTCGGCTCAGCTTACACGGCGCAATGACCCCGAAACCGCAAAAATCGCATTGAATAGCAAGACGCTGGCTGCAATCCGATCAAGTCCCGGGGACGGGTTTGACGGAGCGTGTCGGTCGAATTGTCACAAAATCGCAGCATTCCAGGTTGAGAAATGCGCGAACCCTTTGTAACGCATTACGTTCTTTGGTTCGGCACAAATATTGCATTCTAAGATAGATCCGCGATGGTCCCGGCCTGCCGCCTCGACGGCACAGCCGTTCGCCTCGCCAACCAAGAAACGTGGGTGGAGGAAAACATGCGTCCGATCCACGGACTTTTCATTGTCGCCTTGGCGTCGATGGTGCCGGTCACATCGGCATATGCCATCGACAAGAACGGCGGTGGCCGCCAGGGCATCAACAATCCCGGTACCGCGGCCGATCCCTACCCGTTCGTGCCGGTCATCTGGGTCGACAACGACGGCGACGGGGATTTCACCGACGCCGGAACCGGAAAGTGCACCGGTACGTTGGTGGCGCCCAAGGTGGTCGTCACCGCCGGCCATTGCTTCGATCAGATCGCCGGCGCCGACAAATCCATTCCCGCCGACCGGGTCAGGGTCGACTTCGGCAATCTTCCAGGTCCGAACGACGCCATCGACAATACCGGCGGCGCTCAGCATCCAAACTATCCACCCGCGCCCACGCTTGACACCCGTAGTCCACCGTTCGGAAACGACGTTGCCTACATCGAACTGGCCACCGCGCCGGAGACCACACCGGTTCCGCTCTACCGACCGCAGGCGCAGGTCGGCGATACGAATGTACAGGTCGGCTACGGTGGCAATCACGCTGTTCTCAAGGCGCAGGGTGAGACGACCATCGACGCCCTTCACCCCGGCGGCGGCCACATCGTCTCGACGATCAACGCCGGCGAGACGTTCATTGAGGGGGGCGATTCCGGAGGTCCCGGGTTGATCGCCAACTCGAAGGGCGCGTTGCGGCAGAAAACACTGCCCGAAGACGCCTACCTCCCCGGTTGGGACAAGCGCGGCCGTGACGTATTCGTCGTTTCTGCCGTTCATTCCGGTCCACCGACCAGCGGAACGCTCGGCAAAACCGACGATGCCAGCATCCTCGACCAGCGCGGTGCCGCCGAGGACAATCTCCGGTTCCTGAAATCCGCGCTGCCGTTGCCCAACGAGATCACCATCCGCCACAATCTCGAGGTCGATCCCTTCTCCCTGCCCGACGACGCGGTCATCGGTATGCTCATCTCGGCCGGCTACGAGGACGGCGGCGACTACCTGTTCAATCCGGTGCTGTGGGAGGAGGACACCGACAACGCCTTCTTCGACGCACGCGACATGGCCCTCGGACCAGTCGAAAACCACGACGACCTTGTCGGCTACGGTTTCGCCGCAGGGACTTTGCCAACCGGCGCGTCGTTGGTCCATGCGTGGGACTTCACCTCCGCGCACGCGCTGAAGAAGATCCTGGACCCGACGACCGCGTTCGACGCCGACGAGCCGCTCGATTGGTTTCTCGAAATGCCGCTGGACCTCGGGCTGGAGGATGCCGGATTCGGACCGGTATTCGACCTGTTCTTCGACATCGACGACCTCCTCGTCGACATCATGACCGTGTCGCTGTTCGACCTTCAGGCGGATATCCAGAACGCCGAGAACCACATCTTCGCCGGCGATGCGATCCGTGGCGCGTTCGCGCTCTTCGAGGTCTCCGAACCGCCGGCGTGGACGGTCTTCCTCGCCGCGATGCTGTCGCTGCTGGCGTTGACGCGGCGGCTGCGACCGGCCGCGTGACCGCACGCGCCCGGATCAGCCGACGTCCGGGTTGAGCGTGTAGGTGCCGACGTAGCTGCCCTTGGCGAGCACGTGGCCTTCCAGTGCCGCCAACGCCTCGGGGCCGCCGAACCGACCCGACAGCCCGAGGCTTTCGACGTCGAGCGCGTAGACGGTGAAATGGTAGTGGTGGACGATCTCGTCGTTCCACGGCGGGCACGGGCCGTCGTAGCCACCGTAGTCGCCGCCCATGTCGGCATCCCCAGCGAACCAGTCCGTGTAGTTATTGATTCCCCGCACGCCATTCGCCGTCGGCCCGGGATCCTTGCCGCTGGCGGTAACGCCCTCGGAGTCCGCGCCGGCATCCAGCGTCGTCGTGATGGCGGGGATGTCGACAAGCACCCAATGGAAGAAATCGACCCGCGGCAGGCTCGCCAGCACCGTGCGGCCTTCCTGATTGACATCGTCGGGCTTCGACGGCACGTCGGGGTCATGGCAGATGATCGCGAAGCTCTTGGTGCCCTCGGGAGCGCCCGACCAGCGGATGGCAGGGCTGCGGTTGCCGCTCAACGCGACGTGACCCTCGGACGCCGGCGCCTGCACGGCGAACGCGTAGTCACCTGGAATCGGGCCGCCGTCCGCCCAGGCGTCGATGGTGACCGTCAGGTTGTTCGTCATGTCCCCCTCCCTTGGTGTGCGATTGCCGACCGACGTTAGAACAATCCCTGCACCGATTGAACCGCCGTCTTGGCGTCAGCGGTGTTCGCTATGGCCGAGGTCGCGATCGGGTGCGACCCGGTCGCGGACGGCCTGCTTCAGCTCCTTGATGTCGGGAAAGCGCCCGGCGTCTGCCCGCGACCAGACCGTCTCGGTGCCAACGCGAACCTCGAATATACCTCCCGTGCCGGGCGTCAGCGTAACGCCGCCGATATCGCCCTCGAACGTCGTCAGCAGTTCCTGCGCCATCCATGCGGCGCGCAGAAGCCATCGGCACTGCGTGCAATAGGCGATCGTCACAACGGGGCCGGTCGGACTGGCGTTCATCGGCACATCACCCGCCGGTCGCCGGGGCGCCCGCACGACCGCCCGCCCGCGCGGCACTCGCTTGACGCCGCGCGCGATAGGCGGAGATCAGCTTCAGCGTCCACTTATACCCGGCGATGCCGCCCATGACGGCCCACGGCAGGCTGCCGAGGAACAACGGCAGCCCGAACTGGTCGAACAGATTGATGGTATAGACCCAAAACGACTCGTACCACGTGGCGTCCACTTCCAGCGAGGCCGTCAATTCCTGGGTGAACTGCTCGTAGCTCTCCAGATCGTCCCATCGTCCGAGCATCAGCCATCCGGTGACGACGAAGGCGAAGTAAAAGGGCGCAACCGTCACCACGTTGGTCAGCCCGGTCCAGGCGACGGCCACCAGGTAGTTGAAATCCCAACGCCGATTGAAGAAACGGAACAGCACCCAGAACAGCGAAACGAGGGCGATCTGGACGCCGACCGTCGGCGTCAACGCCACGAACACCCCGATCAGCACCCCACGCGCCGTATGATGCGGGCGGTTGCGGGCGCGCAGGATCGGCACCACCATGCGCAGGTGCGTGAGCCGCCCGAGACGTTTCCACCAGCCGTAGTGCGTGGTCCTGCCCATGCTCGCGAATCGCCGCCCCTCAGGCCCGCCGCTTGCCGCGCCGGTGCCGTGGCCTTCGCCGAGGGGCAATGGTATCCTTGAATGCCGTTTCGGGTCGGGTCCGGTGATGGGACTTGACGCCCATACCGACCGCGACCAACAATTGGTTCCAGATGTTCGGCGCGTACCTTTGAGGGGGCTCCAATAATGACCGTTGAATCTTTTGCCAAAGAGGCCGCAGGTTACTTGCGCGCCGAAGATATCGTTCAGAAAAGTGAAGATTTGGAGAAATATACACGGAACCTGAGCGGCTACAAACGCGATGTGCCGCTAGTGGTGCGGCCTCGGGGTCCGGACGAGGTGCAAAAGATCGTCGCCTCGGCCAACACCCATGGGGTTGTGCTCTACCCGTTCAGCCAGGGCAAGAACTGGGGGCTCGGCTCCAAGCTACCGGTGGTCGACGGGTGTATCCTGGTGGACCTCCGGCAGATGAACCAGATCCTCGACGTCAACACGACGTTCGGCTATGCCGTCGTCCAGCCCGGGGTCACGCAGAAGCAGCTCTCCGACCACCTCCGCCAGATGGGCGCGCCCTTCTATATGGACGTTACCGGCTCGGGCCAGGACACCAGCGTCATCGGCAATACAACGGAACGCGGTGTCGCCTACAGTTCGCTGCGTGCCGACAAACTCCTTGGGCTTGAAGTCGTGCTCGGCAACGGCGAGGTCTTGAAGACCGGATTTGGGCACTACCCGAACTCCAAGGTGGCGGCGCTCTGCAAGTACGGTACCGGCCCGGCCCTCGACCAGGTGTTTCCGCAGTCCAACTACGGCATCGTCGTACAGGCGACGGTCGAGTTGCTGCCGGTGCCCGAGTACCAGTCGACGTTCCTGCTCAACATCCGCGACGAGGCCGACCTGGCGCCGACCGTGGACGCGCTCCGCAAGCTGACCCAGGCCGGGGTGCTGGAAAGCGTCGTCCACATCGGCAACCGCCGGCGCAGCGAGGTGACGATGACGCCGCTGATGTACCGCTACTTCGCTGACAAGGGCGAACCGATCAGCCGCGAGGAGGCCGACAGGCTGGTCCAGGCCGAACTGAAGGGGCCGTGGAGCGCGCTCGGCAACCTCTCGGGGCCGAAGAGCCATGTCAAGCACGCCCAGCGGCGACTCAAGGCGGCGGTCGGCAAGTACGGACAGATCCGTTTTGTCACCGCCGCCCTGGTCGACTTCGCCATCAAGGCGACGGGCATCGTCGGGCCGAAGAGCATCAACTCATTCCTCAACGCATCGAAAGCGCTCCTCGACCTGCCGCGGGGCCTGCCGACCAACGCCGCGCTGCACAGCACGTACTGGCCAGTTGCCAGCGACTCACCGACCCCGACCGAGCCCGACGAAACCGACGGCGGCATGTTGTTCGCGGCGCCCATCGTTCCCCAGGACGACGCCACCGTGATGGAGGCGATCCGCGCCACCGATGCCGTCGGCGACCGTCATGGATTCAAGATGGCCGTGACACTCAACATGATGTACGACAAATCGCTGGAAGGAGTGGTCAGCATCGACTTCGACCGCCGGGACGCCGACCGGTGCGCCAAGGCCAAGGCGTGCATGAAGGACCTCAACCAGACCTATCTCGACCTCAGTTTCAACCCCTACCGCATCGACATCGAGAGCATGCCGATCATCATCGATCCCGAGGACACGTTCTGGCAGACGATCCGCGACCTGAAGCAGGTGTTCGACCCCAACAACGTCATCTCGCCGAAGCGATTCAATCTGATCTGAGGGGACGAACGCCCGCGCGGCAACCCCATCGGAGATGGCGCCGATGGCCTATTCGGTGACCGTGGGCAACACCCTCTATCCGTTCGGGTCCCTGCGCGAGGTGCTCGCGAAGGCCAGTCCGGCGCGTTCGGGCGACGTCCTGGCCGGGATTGCCGCCGCCGATGCCGAAGAACGGGTGGCGGCGCAGATGTGCCTCGCCGACATCCCGTTGAAGGCGTTTCTCGACGAAACCGTCATCCCATACGAAGGCGACGAAGTCACGCGCCTGATCATCGACGGCCACGACGTAACGGCGTTCGCGCCGGTCAGCCACCTCACCGTCGGCGACTTCCGCAACTGGCTCCTCGGTGATGGTGCCGACACGGCGGCCCTGACGTCCTTGGCGCCGGGGCTGACGCCGGAGATGGCGGCAGCGGTCTCCAAGGTCATGCGCGTCCAGGACCTCATTCTCGTGGCCCGGAAGTGCCGGGTGGTGACCCGCTTTCGCAACACCATCGGGCTCGAGGGCCGGTTGTCGACCCGCCTGCAACCGAACCACCCGACGGACGATCCCGCCGGCATCGCCGCCAGCATTCTGGACGGTCTCCTTTACGGCAACGGCGACGCGGTGATCGGCATCAATCCGGTCTCCGACAACGTCTCAGCCGTCATCACACTGATCGAGATGCTCGATGCCGTGATCGCCCGCTACACCATTCCCGCCCAATCGTGTGTGCTGACTCATGTGACCACGACCCTCGACGCGATCAATCGGGGGGCGCCGGTGGACCTGGTGTTCCAGTCCATCGCCGGGACCGAAGCGGCCAATGCCAGCTTCGGCGTCAACCTCGCTATCCTGGCCGAGGCCCGGGACGCAGTTCGGAGCTTGGCGCGCGGAACGGTCGGCGACAATGCCCTTTACTTCGAGACCGGCCAGGGAAGCGCCCTCTCGGCTGATGCCCACCATGGTGTGGATCAGCAGACCTGCGAGGCCCGCGCCTATGCCGTCGCGCGCGCGTTTGCGCCGCTGCTGGTCAACACCGTCGTCGGCTTCATCGGCCCGGAGTACCTGTACGACGGAAAGCAGATCCTCCGCGCCGGCCTCGAGGATCACTTCTGCGGCAAGCTGCTCGGCGCGCCCATGGGCTGCGACGTCTGCTACACGAACCACGCCGAAGCCGATCAGGACGACATGGACGTCCTGCTGACGACGTTGAGCGTCGCCGGCTGCAATTTCATCATGGGCGTTCCCGGCTCCGACGACATCATGCTGAACTACCAATCCACGTCGTTCCACGATGCGCTCTATGTGCGACAGGTCCTCGGCCTGCGGCCGGTGCCGGAATTCGAGGCATGGCTGCGCAACGTAGGGATCGTCGAAGCGGAGAATCCGGCGCGGCTCGGCCAATCCGTCCCGCCGCCGTTCCGGCGTGCCCTTGTGCTCACAGATTGAGGCGTTCGTCGTGACATCCCGGCGGTCGCCACCGGTCATCGAAAACCCATGGCAGCGCCTGCGCCGATTCACCGATGCACGCATCGCTCTCGGACGCGCCGGCGTCAGCCTGCCGACACGGCCCCACCTGGAGTTCCAGTTCGCCCACGTTCGCGCCCGCGATGCCGTGCACCTGACGCTCGACATCCCTGTGCTGGAGACCGAACTCGCCGCGCGGCAGATCGAAACCGTCCGGCTGCGCAGCGCTGCGGGTGATCGCCGCACCTATCTGACGCGTCCCGACCTGGGGCGCCAGCTCGATGACGACTCACGTGAACGGCTGAGTGCGTTTTCCGCCGATGGCGGTGTCGTCTTCGTCGTTGCCGATGGCCTCTCGGCTCTTGCGGTCCACCGCCACGCCATCCCCCTTCTCGAAATCGTCCTGCCGCGTGCGACCGAAACGGGCCTGGAGGGTGGGCTGGTCGTCCTGGTCGACCACGGCCGCGTCGCCATCGGCGACGAGATTGGTGAGCGGCTCGGCGCGGCCATGAGCGTCGTTCTCATCGGAGAGCGTCCGGGTCTCAGCTCGCCGGACAGCCTCGGAGTGTACCTGACCTACGATCCCAGGGTCGGCCGGACAGATGCCGAGCGCAACTGCATCTCCAACATCCGCCGCGAAGGGCTCGCCTATGCCGAGGCGGCCCAAAAGCTGGTGTATCTGATGACCGAAGCCTATCGCAGAAGGCTCTCGGGCGTTCAGCTCAAGGACGAGACGCCGGCGATCCAGCCGGAGGACACGGTGACGGGATCAACGAAAAACTTTCTCGTCGACGATGATGGCTGACACCTACTCGGCAGCGACGGCTTCGGTGTCGGTGGTTTCGGCCGCCAGCCATTCTGCGATGGCGTCCTTGGCGTAGTCGTAGCCGACCTCGGCGATCTCGCGTGCCTGCTTGTGGCCGGTGATGGGGAACCGCTCCACCGGCGGCTGCAGGTAGAGGTTGGCGCCGCTTTCCATCACCTCCATGCGCTTGGCGAGCCCGCCGATGGCGGTGGAGCGGGCGATGATGTCCATGATGTTGGGCACGTTCATCGGCTCGACGAACGGCAGCATCTTGCTCATCAGAACCTTGGTGCCGGAAAGTCCGAACTCGTACTCGTCGTTGGCGAGCAGGTCTTCCTTGGGGTTGACGTCGACGGCGATCATCTTGCCGCCCTCGTTGTAGCGTTCCATGACGTCGAGGGGCACGTTGTTGAGCAGGCCGCCGTCGACCAGCAGGTCACCGTCGAGGACCTGCGGCGGGAACAGTCCGGGCGGCGTGTTGGAGGTCAGCACGGCATCGGCGACCGAGCCGGAATCGTGGACCATCACCCTGGCCCGGCTGAGGTTGCACGAGACACTGAAGTAGCGGCGCCAGAGGTCTTCGATCACGGCACCGCCGCACATGGAGAAGATCTCGCGGGACACCTTGCGGCCGCGGAACAGCGACACCAGCGGGATCGTCACTTCCTTCTCGACCACCGAGATCCGCAGACTCTCGTCGAGCATCTTGTCCGTTTCCCACTGCATCGCGCATTCCGCGGCGATGAGCGCCCCCATGCTGGCGCCGCCGACCAGGTCGATGGGGATTCCGGCCTCGTTCAACGCGCGGATGATGCCGACGTGGGCGAAGCCGCGGGCACCGCCGCCGCCGAGCACGAGGGCGACCGCGCGACCGGTGAGAAACCGCGTCAAGCGGGCGAAGTCGTCGGCGTTGCGCCGCCTCACGTGATAGTGGTTGCCGATTTTGCGGGCCGCCAGCCAAGCGACCGTGCCCGAGGGCACGTGGGTGTCCTCGGGATGAAGCAAGACCAGACTCTTGCGGACGCCGACGAGGCCGCCGTCCTCGAGCAACGCACCCTCGATTTGCCCGATCTCGGGAGAGCCGGCCGAGTCGGCAACGAACAGCACATGGTCGGCCTGGCGGACGCACCGCCGAGTCCAATTGGTCTGTTCGTCATCGGCGACATAGATGATGTAGCGATTGGCGAACTCCTGCTCGTTCAGCCAGTCGATCAGCACCGCGTTCGACGGGTGGTCGACGGCGGTCTGGGCGAAGCCATCGCTGCCGAACCGCTCGTCACACGCCTGGCTGGTCATGACCAGCGTCGAATCGATGCTGCGCAAGGCGTCGCCCAGCCACTGACCAACCTCGTTCACGGGCACACCCGACCGCACCGGGATGAGGGCGAACGTATTGGAGGTGTTCGACCCCGCCTTGGCCAGTGCTCCGGTTTTGCCGAAATGTCCGACGACGATGCGTACGAACAGGCGATTGATGACTTCGGGGTATTTGCGGAGCAGCTTTTCCATCGCCTCCTTGGGCATCTCCGCGACGGTCGTATCGCGAATGGCGCGCACATCGGCGGCGCGCGGGCTGGCCGTGATGACGCCCATCTCGCCGACACTGTCGCCGGGGCCGACCTCGTTCAGGAAAAGGCTGCCGCCGCCGACACGGTTGAGCCAAATCCGCAACCGTCCACTGATCACGACGAACAGTGAATCCGCCGGTTCGCCCTGTCGGCACAGCGTTTCGCCGCTGGCCACGGTGCGCAACTTCATCTCCGATTCGAGGTCGGTCAGGACATCTTCACCCAAGTCCTTGAAGATGCGGCTGGCGCGCATCACGGTGCGGAAACGGATGCGCTGCTGGCGGTCGGCCATGCGCCGGACAACCTTGCGCATGGCCTTCGAATCTTTTTCGGTGAGTTCGGCGAAGGCGTCGCGATGCAACTTGTAGACGACCGTCGTTTGCTTCGCCCGCGCCGTCGCGGTGCGCCGCCGGTCGCCCATCAGCGAGATCTCGCCGACGGTCTGACGCGGGCCGGGCTCGGCGAGGAGCTTTTCTTCGCCTTTCCAGTCGGACGTTACCGAAAGCTGGCCCTCGCGGATCAGGAAGAAGCCGTCGCTGGGATCCCCCTGAGCGTAGAGAACGTCGTCTTTTTCGAGCTGAATGACCTCGACTGCGTCGGCGATCTTCAAGTAGATCGTCGGATCGAGCTCGCGGAACAATCGGGTCGATGCAACGAACGCAGCAATGTCGGTTTGTTGATCGGTGTCCGCCATGACCGTGCCGCGCCCGCCGCCCGAATCGACATACGACGATGCCGGATCAAGCCCACCTCGCGCAGGCACGTGCCTTCCTCCGGCGCGCAAATCCTAGTTCATTTCCCCGCCATTTTGAAACAATTGATCTTTCCGTGACGCGACAATCGGTCAGCAAGACCTGCGCGTGCGAAAGCAAAGAACGTGGCGCCGATACGTCGGCGCCGCTCGCTCGTGGCTAGGCCGTGACGGGTGCTCGCACGGGCACGAACGCCCGTAGGATCGATACCAGAGATCGCCGCGCCGGCCGCGGCGGATCGCCCGCGCGCCGATACAGCTGGGTGTCCTGCAGGGCCACCTCGGAGATCATGATCCGGCGCTTGCCGGCGCCGGCCGAGAGTAGTTCGGCGTGGCGCGGCAGACCGGAAAGATGGACGAACCGGTCAACGGTCCAGACAGTATCGGGGTCTTCGATCTTGACGAAACCGTCACCCAGTTCGATTGTCGATTGACGCGTGCCAACAAACATCGGCGGTATTCCTTCTGCATGAAGAACGCCGATATTTGATTTAATTGCGAATTACGTCAATATTATTATTTGTTCGTATAGTCGTTTCAAATTTTGCTCAAATTTATTATTGCAAAGACCGTCAGTCGACTGCGTCGATGCCAGTGCGTGATCAGTGGTGGGCTGGCGGGTGGATCGCGCCGCCGTGACCGAAAGGAGGCTCGGCGAGCCCGATCAGCCGGCTCGTTCGCGCAACACCGCGATCAGCGCCGCCATGCGGCCGGCGTTGGCTCGCAGAACGGCGGTGAACTCCTGGCGCAGGGTCTGCGCCGCGCTCATTCCCTCGACGACGATATCGAGGATCTTGGCATCACCATTGACGTCGCGCATGCGCCAGGCGACGACGAGCTGCCGCCCGTCGACAAGGGTCAGGCGCGTCGTCACGGTGGCATCGCCGTCGCTGATCCGGCGAGCGCCGACGACGGCAAACCGTTCGACATCCCGCGCACCGTCGAGCACGGCACCGTAACGGGCGAGAATGTAATCGGAGAAGGCGTCGACATAGGCGTCTCGATCCGCAGGCTCGGCGCGCCGCCAACCCCGGGCCACGGCAAACCTGGCGAGCGTCGGGATATCCAGTTCCCGCGCCAGCATGGCCCGGAAGCGGTCTGCGCGGTCCTCGTCGGATAAGGTCTTGTCGGCGGCGATTGCCAACGCCTCGCCGCCGAGCCGCTCGATGGTATGGGCGGCGGTGCGTTCGAAACTTGACGAGGAAACCTCCGCACCGCCGGTCGGTGCGGCGGCAAGGGTGGCACTGCCCCCCGGCAATACTTCACGCTCGTCCGCCACTGCGGTGGCGGCGGCCATCGTCATCAGCAACGCAAAGCCTAGGATCAGGGTCACAGGGCGGCCAAACATCGGGGTCGTGTCCTTGCTGTCGTCTCTCTTTGGTCACAGCTTGTCCGCTGGGATCGCGAACGTCTGTGACCCCTGTCACGAAGCGATCGAATCTCGGTTGACGGAGGGCTTTTTAAGGCGACCTCCGGTAGTTCGCAAGATCATCGGTATCGGTTAACGAATCGTGAGGCCGGCGAAACGCTCCCGAAGGCGGCGTGACAGATGTCACGGCACCGTCCGGGCGTGGTGGTGTAACCTATCGGGCAATACAACCAGCCCTAACAATAGGGTGCTGTCGGAGGGAAGCGATGACCTGGGAAGACCACGGCGGAGAACTGGCGCTGGCGGTCGGCCTTTACCTCATGATCCGGTGCGCGGAGGCGATTGTGCCGAAGGCGGTTCGGGCGCGCTTGAACGCGCGCATCGCCCGTCGGCCGGCGGCTCGGCAATCGTCGGGTGCGGACAACGGCCGCCCGGAACGCGGTGCGTTGGCGATCGGCCGTCCCTGAGTCCGATTTCCGGTGGAGTTGCCCCGGTATAACCGCCCGGGGGCGGACCGGAGACAACGAGGTCCAAAAACCCTCTAGCGCGCGGTGGCGCCGGTCGTTGCGCGCCCGGCGGTCGTCGCTGGTCGGTGTGTTGTCGGCATGGCGGCGATCGGGGCCGAGTCGGCGGTCCAAGCCAAGGCGGCGATCCCGGCCGGAACGCCGCTCCGATGCATCGGCGCCGACGGCCGCGCGCAGGCGTTCGGCATCGAGAATGACAAGGGCGTCGTCGCGCCGCTCGACAAACTCGTGGCGGACCAGTTCGCCGATGACCCGGCCCACCGTCTCGCGGACGGTCCCGACACGACTGGCGATGTCGCTGTACATGGGGACAGGCCGGATGACACGGGTTTCGCTGTCTCCGTTTCCACCTTCTGGCCGGGCGAGGCGGAGAAGCTCCGCATAGACGCGGTCGATGGCGCTCAGCGAGGCGAGGTCGGTGACCCGTTCGTCCGCGGCACAGACCTGCCGCGCGAGATGGGCGAAGGTGGCGTGGGTGACGGCGGGCGTCTCGTCGAGCAACGTCCGAAAACGGCTTCCGGGCATTGATGCGACCAGGCAGTCGCCAAGAGCGACGACGACTCCCGGGCGATGGGTCCCGCCGAGCACGCCAACTTCGCCAAAACACGAACCGGCCGGCAGATCGTCGAGTGTGACCTCACGGCCTGAATACGAATAATTGGTTACGCGCACTGACCCTTGGACGAGGAAGAACACCTGGGCACCGGCACCGTCGCCGTCGCGGACCGGGTCGTCGGAATCGCCGCCGCTCTTGCTATCGAGGATGTGCTCACCGGCTTTGAAACGACGCCATCGGCACGCCTGCGCGACGGCCTTCACCTTGTCGGCGCCGAGCTCATGGAACAGTTCGATACATGCGAGCGAACGCTCGTCGTCCATGGTCCGTATCCCCCGCGCGAGCCTCTGCCGAGCCCGGCCAACCGGAAAAGGCTACAGGATCGCGGACGACGTGGCGAGAGCCATCGGCCAATCGGGCGGCGCGGCGATACGGAAAGGAGAGATGGTGCCGCCGGAGTGAATTGAACACTCGACCCCACCCTTACCAAGGGTGTGCTCTACCCCTGAGCTACGGCGGCAACGGCGGCGCACCATGCCACAGCGGCCCGACCGCTGACAAGGGCCGCCCGAGCACGCTATCGGCAGGAACCGCGGTTTCGATGCCAGTCGACCGGCTCCTGTGCGTCCTCTGTCGGGTGGGCGATTCCGGGCCGCCGTGGTCCGCAGGGTTGATCCGGTGTTAAATTATGGGAATTATATACTTGACTCCCCGCCGAGCCACTCGTGGAACTTCTCAACGACGCCTCCTATCTGGTCATCCCTGATCTTGTCGCCGTTCTCGTCCA
>Ga0209459_10000091_pt1 | contig 30516 bp, 27 predicted proteins | sample WorMetG1aBELIZE1_FD_187419 | JGI IMG/M metagenome (GOLD analysis project Ga0209459, IMG submission 187419) | Marine gutless worms symbiont microbial communities from Max Planck institute for Marine Microbiology, Germany - Inanidrilus... ...
TGCCACCCCTTCTACAAAACGCTTCATCCGATCCCCCGCAAAGACTGCACGGGAATCCTAAACGTATTCGCGTTTTCACACAGCCAGGGTCAGGAGCCGCCAAACATTGTCGCCGCAATCATGTCGGCCTAGCACCGCATTCCGGTCGGCGACCACGCGCATCGCGTCTGCGGACGCTTGGATACCAACCGTTGGAGCCACACCACGCGGCCACATTCCGGCCAAATCGGGCCAGCCGGCGTCCGAATCGGAAAAGACCGCGGCCCCGATCGCCTCTATACGCGGAACAACGTGGGTCCCCTTTCCCGCCGGGTTGACGGCGGCGGCGGGGCGGACTACGACGGACGGAGTAGGCGGCGCAGCGGGCGGCGGACGATGAGCACGTATTCCTTCCTCGGCCTCGTTCGGGGCGCCTTCACCGGCCACCAGGGCTGGACCCGCGCCTGGCGCAGCCCGGAACCCAAAGACTCCTACGACGTCATCATCGTCGGCGCCGGCGGCCACGGCCTCGCCACCGCCTACTACCTCGCCAAGGAGCACGGCATCACCAACGTCTGCGTGCTGGAGAAGGGCTGGCTGGGCGGCGGCAACACCGGGCGCAACACGACGATCATCCGCTCCAACTATTTGTGGGACGAGAGCGCGCATCTCTACGAGAAGTCGCTGCAGCTGTTCGAGGGACTGTCGCAGGACGTCAACTTCAACATGATGGTCAGCCAGCGGGGCGTGCTGAACCTCGCCCACAACCTGCACGACCTCCGCGAAAATTCCCGCCGGGTCAACGCCATCCGCCTCAATGGCGTCGATTCCGAGATCCTCAATGCCGAGGAAACCAAGGCCTTCTGCCCGATCCTCAACACCTCTCCCGACGCCCGCTATCCCGTCATCGGCGCGTCCCTGCAGCGCCGCGGCGGCACGGCGCGGCACGATGCCGTCGCCTGGGGCCTGGCCCGCGCCGCCGACCGGCGCGGCGTCGACATCATCGAGAACTGCGAGGTCACCGGAATCCTCCGCGACGGCAGCCGCGTCACCGGCGTCGAGACCAGCCGCGGCACCATTCGCGCGCCCAAGGTCGGCATCGTCGTCGCCGCCCACACCAGCGTGCTCGCCGGGATGGCCGGCATCCGCCTGCCCATCGACAGCCACCCTTTGCAGGCGCTGGTCTCCGAGCCGATCAAGCCGGTCATCCACTGCGTGGTGATGTCCAACCAAGTCCACGTCTACGTCAGCCAGTCGAACAAGGGCGAGCTGGTCATCGGCGCCGGCATCGACGCCTACGTCGGCTACAAGGCTGCCGGCTCGCTGCCGATCATCGAGCATCAGCTCGCCGCGGCCATCGAGCTGTTCCCCATCTTCAGCCGGCTCAAAATGCTGCGCCAGTGGGCCGGCACTGTCGACACCTGCCCGGACGCCAGCCCGATCATCTCGCGCACCCCCGTCGATGGCCTCTACATCAATGGCGGCTGGGGCACCGGCGGCTTCAAGTCCACCCCGGGCTCGGGCTGGGTGTTCGCCCACACCATCGCCCAGGACCGGCCGCATCCCCTCAACGAACCCTTCGCCCTCGAACGCTTCACCACCGGCGCGCTGATCGACGAGCACGGCGCCGCGGCGGTGGCCCACTGACGGGAGACAGGCGGTGCTTTTGATCCCCTGCCCCTGGTGCGGCGAGCGCGACGAGACCGAGTTCAGCTACGGCGGCGAGGCGCACATCGTCCGCCCCGGCGACCCCAATGCCCTCGACGACGCGGCGTGGGCCGACTACCTGTTCATGAAGACCAACACCAAGGGCCTGCACCGCGAGCGCTGGGTCCATTCCTCGGGCTGCCGGCGGTGGTTCAACGTGCTCCGCGACACCACCACCAACCGCATCGTCGCCGTCTACAAGATGGGTGAGACGCCGCCGGAGGACGCCGGATGAGCGGCCCCTACCGCCTCGCCGCCGGCGGCCACGCCATCGACCGCTCGCGGACCATCTCGTTCACCTTCAACGGCCACCGTTACGAGGGCCATCCGGGCGATACCCTCGCTTCGGCACTCCTCGGCGCCGGGGTCATGTTGGTCGGGCGCAGCTTCAAGTACCACCGTCCGCGCGGCATCTACGCCGCCGGCGTGGAGGAGCCCAACGCGCTGGTGCAGCTCGGAAAAGGCGCCGCCACCCTGCCCAACGTCCTGGCGACGACGCTCGAGCTGGAGAACGGCATGGTCGCCCAGAGTGTCAACTGCTGGCCCAACGCCGATCTGGACGTCGGCGCGGTGACCCAGTTGTTCGCGCGGCTGATGCCGGCCGGGTTCTACTACAAGACCTTCTTCGCCACGCCGACCATCTGGCGCATGGCCGAGCCGCTGATCCGCCGCGCCGCCGGATTGGGAACGTGCCCCGAGGAGCCCGATCCCGACACCTACGACAAGATGCACGCGCATTGCGACGTGCTGGTGGTCGGCGGCGGTCCGGCGGGACTGGCGGCGGCGCTGGCCGCCGGGCGCACGGGCGCGCGGGTGATTCTCGCCGACGAGCAGCCGGGGTTCGGCGGGCGGCTCAATGCCGACGGGTATTCCATCGACGGCGGACCGGCGGCGGATTGGGTGATCGGCGCCGTCGGCGAATTGGAGGCGTTGCCCGAGGTGCGGCTTCTGCCGCGGACCACGGTGTTCGGCTACTACGACCACAACTACGTCGCTGCCGTCGAGCAAAGGCCGACCGGATCGTCGACCCGCGAACGGCTGTGGGCGGTGCGCGCCAAGCAGGTTGTGCTGGCCACCGGCGCCATCGAGCGCCCGGTCGTCTTTCCCGACAATGACCGGCCCGGCGTCATGCTGGCTGGCGCCGTCCGCACCTACGTCAACCGGTACGGCGTCGCCCCTGGTCGCCGCGTGCTCGTGTTCACCAACAACGACGACGCCTACCGCACCGCCCTCGACCTCGCCGACGCCGGGGTGACGTTGGCCGGCGTCGCCGATGCGCGGCCCGACCCCAAGGGCCTGCTGGTCGAGGAAGCCGAGGCCCGCGGCATCGAGGTGTTCGCCGGTTCGGCCGTCGCCGGGATCCGCGGACATCGCTGGGTGCGCGGCGTTGAGGTCATGGCCCTGGACGAGGCCGGCGGCGCGACCGGCGCGGCCCGGGCCATCGACTGCGACGTGGTCGCCGTCTCCGGAGGCTGGAACCCCGCCGTGCACCTGTTCTCGCAATCGGGCGGAAAACTGCGCTTCGACGATGGCATCGCCGCCTTCGTACCCGGAGCGTCGGTGCAGGCGGAATGCTCGGCGGGGGCCGCCAACGGCGCCTTCGGTCTCGACGCCTGCCTCGCCGAAGGCACCGCCGCGGGCAAGGCTGCCGCCGCTGAGGCCGGCGCCAAGAAGACGTCCAGGCGCAAGGCGCCGTCCGCCGAGCCGGTCGACGAAGGGCCGCTCAGGCCGATGTGGACAGTGTCCAAGGTAGCACCGATCAGCAAGAGCAAACGCTTCGTCGATCTGCACAACGACGTCACCGTCGCCGACATCGAGCTGGCAACCCGCGAGGGCTACGTCTCGGTCGAGCACCTGAAGCGCTACACGACACTGGGCATGGGCCCCGATCAGGGCAAGACCGGCAACGTCCCCGGCCTCGCGCTGCTCGCCGAAACCCGCTCGGCGCCGATCCCGGCTGTGGGCACAACGACATTCCGACCGCCCTACACGCCCGTCACCCTGGGCGCGCTTGCCGGACGCGACGTTGGGGCGCTCGCCGATCCGGAGCGGGTGACGCCGATGCACTCGTGGCACGTTCGCGCCGGCGCGGAGATGGAAGACGTCGGCCAGTGGAAGCGCCCCTGGTACTTCCCGCAGCCCGGCGAGGACATGCACGCGGCGGTCAACCGCGAATGCCTGGCCGTGCGGAACAGCGTCGGCATCCTCGACGCCTCGACCCTCGGCAAGATCGACATCCAAGGCCCCGACGCCACCGAGCTTCTCAACCGGGTCTACGTCAATGCCTGGAGCCAGCTCGCCGTCGGGCGCAGCCGCTACGGCCTGATGTGCACCGAGGACGGGATGATCTTCGACGACGGCGTCACAACCCGCCTCGGCGAGACCTACTTCCTGATGACCACCACGACCGGCAACGCCGCCCGGGTGCTGTCGTGGCTGGAGGAGTGGGTGCAGACAGAGTGGCCGGAGCTCAAGGTTTACATGAACTCGGTCACCGAGACCTGGGCGGTGGCAACCATCTGCGGGCCGCGGGCTCGGGACCTGTTGGCCCGTGTCACCGACATCGATCTCTCCAGCGAGGCCTTTCTGCACATGAGCGTCCAGGGTGCCGTCGTCGCCGGCCTGCCGGCGCGCGTCTTCCGGGTCAGCTTCACCGGCGAGGTTTCTTACGAGATCAACGTACCGGCCCGTTACGGCCTGGCCCTGTGGACGGCGCTGATGAGCGCCGGCGAGGCGTTCGGCATCACGCCGTTCGGGACCGAGACCATGCACGTTCTGCGCGCCGAGAAGGGCTTCATCATGGTCGGCCAGGAGACCGACGGCACCATCATCCCCGCCGACCTCGGCATGGAGCGCATGGTCTCGAAGAAGAAGGACTTCATCGGCAAGCGCTCGATGAACCGGCCCGACTGCGTCCGCGCCGACCGCAAGCAGCTCGTCGGACTGTTGACCGAGGACCCAACGGCGGTACCGCCCGAGGGTGCGCAGATCGTCGCCGAGCTCAAGGACGCACCGCCCATGGAGATGATCGGCCACGTGTCCTCGGCCTATCACAGCGCTGTGCTCGGCCGGTCGATCGCGCTCGCCCTGGTGCGCGGCGGACGCGACCGCATGGGCGAGAGGGTGCACCTGCCGCTGGTCGACCGTGCCTTGGCGGCCACCATCACCGAGCCGGTGTTCTACGATCCGGAAGGGAAACGCCTCGATGGCTGAACCGTTCCAGAGCCGCACAGCGCTGGCCGCTCTCGGCCTCGCCGCCCGGGCCGCGGCCGATGCCGAGATCGAAGACGCCGGCGTCGTCCTCGCCGAGCGGCCGGTGCGGGCGATGGTGGCGCTGCGCGGCGATCCGGGCGACAAGACGTTCGTCTCGGCGGTGGAGCACGCCCTGGACGTGGCGCCGCCGACCGCGCCCAACACCGTCGCCGGTCCGGCGGTGCTCGGCGACGGGCCCCGCATCCTCTGGCTCGGCCCCGACGAGTGGCTGGTGGTCACCGCGGCGAGCGAAGGACCAGACATGCCGGCCGCCCTTAGGGGCGCCCTCGGCGACATCCACTCGGCGGTGGTCGACGTTTCCGATGGCCGCACGGTGATCGTCCTCTCCGGGCCGCACGCCCGCGACGTGCTGGCCAAGGGCTGTGGGATCGACCTCCACGCCAGCGCTTTCGCCGCCGGCCAGTGTGCCCAGACCCATCTGGCCAAGGCCCACGTGTTGATCCACCAGACCGGCGATGCGCCGGCCTACGAAATCTACGTCCACCGCAGCTTCGCTCCCTATCTCTGGACGTGGCTCGAGGACGCAGCGAGCGAATACGGCCTCAAGGTCGAGGCCGGCTGACGGAGGGACCGATGCTCCTCAAGGGGTCCTGCCATTGCGGCGCGGTCAGGTTTTCGGTCGAGAGTCACACGCCGCAGCCGTTCATGCGCTGCTACTGCTCCATCTGCCGCAAGACGGCCGGCGGTGGTGGTTATGCCATCAACATCATGGGCGATTCGGCGACACTCAAGGTCGACGGCGAGGACGACGTGTCTATCTACCGAGTGAAGATGGCCGACGGCGCCGAGAGCCCGCTCCGCCGGCACTTCTGCCGCCACTGTGGAACGGCGCTCTGGGCCTTCGATCCGCGCTGGTCACACTGGGTCTATCCGTTCGCCTCCGCCATCGACACCCCTCTGCCGACGCCGCCCGAGCGGGTGCATCTGCTGCTCAACTCGGCCGCCCCCTGGGTGCAGGTGCCCGAGGGGCCGGGCGAAACCTGCTTCGACGAATTCCCCGAGGAATCCATCGAGGACTGGCACAAACACCGCGGCCTGTGGATGGAGTGAATGGGCATTTCATCGAAAAACGGCAAAAAATTATTGTTTGACATTAATTTCCCTTCGGCGTAGGACCCTCGCGGTCGAACCGCGAGGCGCCGCCGTGTCCAACTCCGATCATACCGCCAACCTCGGTCGCACCCCCAACCTCGAGCGCATCAAACGCGTCAGCCGTTGGGTCCGCGCGCTCTGCACGTTTGGCATCGTCGCTACCCCCATCGTGGCCGCTGGTGTGTGGGCGACGTTCGGGCAATGGGCCGCCAGCGTGCCGGTGGTCGCCCGTTTCGGGCCGTTCCCCGAGCCGATGCCGGAGCTGCCCCCCATCCTCGCCTTCGCCGCGACCATGGTGCCGGGCGGCATCAGCATGCTGGCCCTCGCCCGGCTGCGGCGGCTGTTCGGGCTCTATGCCGAGGGGCTGATCTTCACCGCCGAGAACGCCCGCCACCTGCGCGGGTTCGCCGCCTGGGTGATGGCCCTCGCCGTCGCCCGCCCGCTGTCGAGCGGCCTGGTCAGCGGCGCGCTGACCTCGGCCAACCCGCCGGTCCAGCGGGCCATCGCCATCGACCTCAGTTCGGCCGACCTGGCCACCCTGTTCGTCGGGCTGGTGTTCCTGGTCATCGCCTGGGTCCTGGACGAGGGCCGGGCCTTGGCCGATGACAACGCGCAGATCGTCTGAGCGGCCGGCCGGTGCCCATCGTCGTCACCTTGGATGTGATGCTGGCGAAACGGAAGATGCGGTCCAAGGACCTGGCGGCGCGCATCGGCATCACCGAACAGAACCTGTCACTGCTCAAATCCGGCAAGGTCCGGGGCGTGCGGTTCTCGACCCTCGAGGCCATCTGCGACGCCCTCGACTGCCAACCCGGCGACCTGCTGTCATACGAAGAGGACCAAGACCAATGACAACCCTGACCCGCCTGCTGCCGAGCTGGATCGCCTGGCTGATGGTGACCTTCCTGCTGATGGCCTGCACCGACCAGCAGATCACCAACACGCTCGGCGGGCTTTGCCGTACCGTCGACCAATGCACCCACACCGATCCCCATGGCGACACCCCAGGCCGCCACGGGCGTCACAAGCGGGAACTGTAAGGCTCTGAATCGCCTTACTGGAGCGGGTGGCGGGCCGAGGCCCGGGAGACTTCGGCTCGGTACCGAAAACCGCGTCAGCCCCGGCCCATTCGTCGCTCCGATGACGGACTTGTCAGATACCGAAGTTCTTCGTCTCCACCCATGCGGCGCGAAGCAGGGACCAGAAATCCAGAGCTAGTCCATCGGTCACGTACCGGTACGGGATCCATCCATAGCCATTGTCTCCCCAGGCGGCTCCCCAGGAGTTCCGGATCAACAAAGCGCCCGTGGTCGTCAGGTTGCAGGCCGTGTTCTTGATCTTCTTGCCGTCGTCGTAACCGACCGCAACAATGGCATGCCCCCATTCGGCGCTCTCACCGGGACAGGGGTATGGGATGCCGCCCTTCACATCGCATGAGTCAAACGAAGGAAATCCCCAGAACCCGAACATCGAGGGAATCCCAGCCGCCAAGTACCTCTTGACGCTGGCCAGCACCGCGTCGCCCGAGACGTTGGCGGATAACGGGTCATGGCAGAAATACCTGAGCGCTTCGTAGTTGTCGGCGACGGCATACACGAAGCTCGGCGGCTCTGCATCGAAGTCAGGTGTGTCATCTGTATACGGCCAGTACTTCTCGAGCGGGACACCGCAGAGCGCGAGCGCCCCCATCGCGTTCCTCAGCCACGCTCCCGTATCGCCAGTGACCTGCATGAGATTGCGCGTCGCCTTGTAGACGAATAGGCGGGAACCTTCGATGTGCTGTCCGAAGGCTCGGCGTTGGAAGTACTCGACGATTCCGACGGCCGCATGGGCCGTGCACGAGCCCAGGCTCATCTGGTTCTCGACCGGCGAGCACCACCGCCTGAGGTCGACGGACGCCGGTGCCTTCAGCTTCTTGCTATCTCCCAGCCCCAGCTTCTTCGCCAACAGCGCAATCTCGGGCGCTGCGACCGTGTAGTCGCGCAAGTCCGGTAGGGGCGGTAATCAGCCGGCCCCCAGGGCCTCGCCCGTATCCGGCATCTTTACTGGTCTGTATGCCTGAAACATGTCCACTTCCTCCCTTGCCGTAGTCGCGTACACGGCCATCTGCACCAGCCTTCACGCACGCGGTTTCGAATCTTCTTCTTTCTCAAAGTTGTGAGTCAAATGTAATTTTCTCGTAATAGAATATCGTGATCCGATTCCCTCGCTGGCGGCCATTCGGGCTGGGAAGCGACGAGCAGATCACCAACGTCGGCGACCGCCTTTGCCGCGGCGTCGACGAACGCGCACATACCGATCCCCAGGGCGACACACCCTGCCGCCACGGCCGCTTCAAGCCGGGGCTTTGAAGTGCTGCCCCGCCCCTAGAAAGAGGAGCCCGGCTCGGCGAGGAAGGCGATCTCCTCGTCGGTGCTGGCCCGCCCGAGGATGGCGTTGCGGTGGGGGAAGCGGCCGAACCGGGCGACGATCACCCGGTGGCGCTCGGCATAGTCGGCCCACTGCGCGCTGCCGAGGGCCGAGATCAGCGCCACTGCGCGGTCCTGGTCGGCGATGTCCTCCGAATGCTCGAACGGCAGGTAGAGGAACAGCCGCCGCGCCTTGGCGAGCCCGGCGTCGAATCCTCGGTCCAGAGCGTGGCGGGCGACGTCCCGGGCCTTCGCATCGCAGGCAAACGCATCGGCCGTGCCGCGATGGATGTTGCGGGGGAACTGGTCGAGCAGCAGCACGAGGGCCAGGCAGCCCGCGGCCGTCTCCATCCAGGGATCCAGGTCCCCGGACGCGGCCTGCACGCAGGCACCGCCGAACCGCTCTTCGCATTCGGCATCGTGGGCCGGGTTCGGCTTCCACCAGGTTTCGCGCGCCGGGAACTCGCCGTCCGGTCCGGGCGGGCCGAACCAGAAATCGAGGATGTCGTGGACGAGTTCGTCCTCGGTGTCCGGTTCCGCCGCCATGGTTCGCGCCTCAGTTCTTCTTGCCGCCGGGCATGTGGTGGCCGTGGTGGTCGCCGTGCTTGTCGTCGGGCCCGTGCATCGGTCCCATGGCGCCGGCGCCTTTGACTTCGACCTCGACGGTCATGGTGCCGCCCTTCTCGAAGGTGAGCGTCAGCAGGAACGTGTCGCCCTCCTTGAGCGGCGCCTTCAGGCCCATGAACATGACGTGGTAACCGCCCGGCTCCAGGTGGACGACGCCCTCGGCGGGCACGGGGATGCCGTCCTCGACCCGGCGCATCATCATCACATCGCCGTCCCTGATATGGGTGTGCAGCTCGGCGGTCTTCGAGACGTCCGCCGACGCCGCGACCAGCCGGTCAGCGCCCGCGCCGTTGTTGTGGATGCCCATGAACGCGGCACCGGCCCGCGCCGGCCCCGCCGACGCCCGTGCCCACGGATGGTGAACCTCGATGTCGCCGGCCAGGACCGGACCGGCGAACAGCGCCGCGGCCAGACCGGCCGTGGCGGCAAGGGTTACGATTGACTTCATCGTCTGTGTCCTCATCGTCGATCGACTATAGCCCGATACGCCGCCGGCGCGATTCCATACGCCGGCAGTACGGGCGTTGAACGGTTGGAAACCGGATCGAGACTCAGGCGAGAGGCGGCGCACGCGCCTGCCACGGAGCGGACAGGGATGAGCCCAGGCGGCGTTGCACGGTCCCGGGGACGATGAACGCGTCAACGGCTCTTGACTGCCGAACCGGCACGGTTGCTGGAGCAACCAAGGAATCCCCGATTGCGCTGGCCTGGCAAACGGTGCACGACCACGGCCGGGTTTCGGGCGCGGACTGCCCCGGTTCCGACGGCAGCGCGCGGGTCCCATAGCCAGTGCAGAGGATCAGGAACGCTGGATCGCCGACGGCCGCAAGCGGAACCGCCTGGCCCATGGGCATGAGGCCCTGAACCAGCAGGGCGAACACGCCGAGCCATGCGGCCAGCGATCGATACCGTCGTCTGGAGTTCCCACACATGCGAAGGGGCACCGCTGCTTCCGTTCGCCAGCCATCCACTGTCGGTTGACCCTGTTTAACGCGGGAAATCCTCACGATCAACGGGTCGGCGCGAATCGGCCTCAGCGGCAAACGAATGGCTCGCATGGTCGAGCTATGACGTTATTGCAGTGCTGCGCTGCGAAAACCGCGCTTAAGCACTTACCCTGGATTCATTTATAGTTGAGGCATTCTCGGGCGGAAAAGGGATCCGCCGGAGCAACAAAAAAAGCTATAGGGAGGAAGGCTAAAAACAACACGACAGTCATATAGAGGTATAGGACAATGACTCTCGATAAATTCGCCGCTACGGTTTCTCCTCCTCTCGCGCTTGTTGTTGCTCTTGTCGTTGTCGTCCTAGGGTTGTCTGCGTACTTCTTCTAGGAACTGACTTGCGCTGGCAGGTTTTGAAGACGCCCGAACACATCGAAACGGTCCCCACCGTTCGGTGTGCGCCGGCCGGCGCGGGAAAGAGTTGCTGCCAAGTGACCCCCCGAGTCGCGGCGGGCGCCTCAGCCCCCTAGGGCTTCCGTCGATAGACGAGCCCGCGCCGGTCCGGCAGCACGCCAACAAAACGGCCTGACAGCCGTCTACACCCGAAGTGCGCCCGCAGCCAACTCCCGGATCTCAGCCCTGAGCGGCCCCAGCCTCGGCGCGTCGGCGAGGCTGGTGAACCAGTGCTCCGGTGGGGTCCGGCCGCGCCGGTGGTTCCAGTTCACCGATCGGAGAATAGATCCGGCTTCGTCCGGCAACCGCTCGGGCACGGAAAATCCGTTCAGCGCCGCCCAGTTGCCCGCCCAGCACCGCCCGACCGCGTAGGGGTTGTAACCTCCGCCGCCCGGCATCAAGAACCTCGGCGCCATCGACCGCACCGTTGCCACCGTCCGCCAGAACGCCGTGTTGGAGAGCGCGAGGCGGGTCATCGGGTCGTCGGCGAGGGCATCGCAGCCGCCCTGCACGACCAGCGCCTCGGGCGCGAACTCGGTGATCGACGGCACGACGACCGTCTCCACCAGGTATTCCAGCTCGACGTCATTGAAGCCCTCGGGCACCGGCAGGTTGCGCGACCGGCCGCCGCCCCGGTCGCCGAGGCTGCCAGCACCGTCGTCGATGCCGGCGCCGCGCGCCATCGGCCAACGGCCGACCTCGTGGATCGAGAGCGTGAACACCCGCTCGTCGTCAGTGAATGCCGCCTGCACGCCGTCGCCGAAGTGGGCATCGAGGTCGAAGTAGAAGACTCGCGTGAGCCCGCCGTCGAGGAACGCGAGAATGGCCAGCACCGGATCGTTGAAGGTGCAGAAGCCGCTGGCCCGCGCCGGCTGGCCGTGATGGGTGCCGCCGGCCGGATGGTAGACGACGCCGGGCTCGGCGAGCAGACCGGCGCTCATGATCGAGCCGCCGCAGGCAATCGCCGGGCGGCGGAACATCTCGGCATAGATGGGATGGCCGTTGATGCCGATGTTGTGGCGCCGGCGGACCTCCTCGGGGATGTCCTGGTCGCGCTCGGCGGCGATCACCGCGTCGACGTAGGCGCGGTCGTGATAGCGGGCGATCTCTTCGGGCTTCGCCGGCGGGCAGTCGTGGTAGACCGCGTCGGGCAGCCAGCCGAGCGCGCGGCAGAGATCGATGGCCAGCGACACCCGGGGAATGGCCAGCGGATGGCCGCTGCCATGGGTGGAGATGCGGTAGATATCGCTGCCGACGAACTGCGGCGGCCGTGCCGTCCGGGCCGGGTCGTGGGGACCGTCCATGCCCGAAAAGGTGGTCCCCTGCCCGCCGCCCGTCAACGTCGACGGCGCGGCGGCCGCGGCATAGGAGCGCCGCGATGGGGGACCGCCCGCCGGCCGGCTCAAGCCGGCCAGCGGACAGAGTCGTCTAGCCGTCAGGTGCCGAGCAGGTCGCCTTCGGTGACGCCGGTGACGCCGATCAGCTCGACCGCACCGTCGGAGAGCAGGACCAGGGAGTCATCGGCAACACCGTCGGCGTCGGCATCGACGACATAGACCGAACCGATGGTCAGGCCATCGTCGAGCACGAAGCGGTCGACGCCGACCTCGAAGTCGGTGATCCGGTCGGTGCCGCCGCCATCGCTGAACACGAACACGTCTTCACCGAGACCGCCGGTCAGGATGTCGTTGCCGCCACCGCCCGCGAGCGTATCGCTGGCCGGGTCAGTGAGGGTTTCGATCGCGACGTCGATGATGACGTCGTTGTGGTCGCCATCCCCGCCGCCCGGCGAGTCCTCGAATCCGACCCTGAGGGTCGTGTCGTTCTCACCGCTCAGACGTCCGGAAACGACGTGAGCCTCTCCGTCGGCGTTCAGGTCGGCCGAGCCATCGCGCTTGGTGGAATGGAGGATGGGACCCTGCAGAACCGTCAGGCTCTCGCCATCGTCGAACACCAAGGAGACGTCGTCGGCAGCATCGGTGATCTTGGCGGCGCGTTCGCCCGTACCGCCCAAATCATAGATGAAACCGAGCGAACCGGTCTCCAGATCGAGCCCCTCGTAGCCGTCGTTGACGCGGGCACCGTGGACGATCAGGAACAGACCGAAGCCGCAACCGACGCCGCCGGGCAGATCGACGGTCACCGAATCGCCGGCACCGAGAGCCAGGACGTTCTCGAAAGCCAGGGTGACGTCGCCGATGGTGACGTCCGCGGCGGTGGTGTACATGCCGACGGAGTTGGTGTAGCCGGCCGTACCCCCGGCAAAGGTCAACGTGGCAACGGCGTCGTCCTCGATCGCCATGCACTCGCCGGCAATGCCAACCGCGGTTCCGCCCGGTGCCGGGAACTGTCCGATGTCCACGAACTCGGCGACATTGGGAAACAGGCCGGGATCGGCGAACGTGACAAGTGACGGAGGTGCGTCCGCACCGCCGTTGAGCACGTCCGCACCCTCGCCGCCGAGCAGCGTGTCGCTGCCGGTGCCGCCGTCGAGGGTGTCGTCGCCGGCCATGCCATCCAGCGTGTCGTCGCCCGCGAACCCGAGCACGGTGTCGTTGCCGGCTCCGCCGGCGAGGTCGTCGTTGTCCCCCGTGCCCTCGACCAGAAGGTCTTCGACGGCCGGCGGCTCCGAGGGCGGGTTCGTTTCGAGCGCATCCTCGCTGAGGAACAGGACCTTGGTGGGATGCAGCAAGCGGTCCAGCACGACAACGTCTTCGATGGTTCCGTCGAAGAACTCCTTCAGGTTGTCGAGCCCGCCGGGCGTCCGGCTCACCGTCGAGGCGCCGAACACCAGGCTCTCGGTGTTGCCGCTCATCCCCATCGCGAACCCGGGCATGTCGGAAAGGTCCTCGGAATCGCGAAGGGCGCCGTCGAGGTAGAACGACGCCGACGTGCTGTCGAAGGTGAAAGCGAAGTGGTGGCTGACGCCGGCCTCGATGTCGACCTCCCAGTCGTGGAGGTAGACCGTGTGCTCCGTCGACTGATAGCGCACCTTGACGTGCCCGTAGTCGCTAACCCAGGCCGTCAGATGCCCACCGTCGACGTAGCCGGACGCGTCTTTCGAGAACAGCGCCTGCCAGCCCTCGCCGGGCGTATCGGCGGTAAAGGTGAACGCGAAAGTCCCAGCCTCCTGCGCGAGCCGGGCCGCGGCACCCTCATGCGGGATATAGCCGAACCGACCCGGGACACCCGGCTGCGCGACACCGTCGAAGATGCTGCCGGTCAGGATGATCTCCTCGGCGATCGGGTGGGTCGTTTCGTCGAGGACGACGGTCGGCGTCGGCAGGCCTTCCGGCAACGCGCTGGCGACCTCGAACCGGTCGCTCCCGAGGTTCGGGTTGTCGATGAACTCCTCGGGGTTCTCGATGATCACGCCGAGGTTGCCCTCGTCGTCGCGGGTGTCGTAGCCGACGATCTCGGTGCCGTCCTCCAGCATCGAGGTCTTCAGCGCGTCGTCCGAGGTGAAGCCGCCCCAGATGCCGAAGCCGGCGATGGCGCCGTCGAAGGCATCGTGCAGGTGCTCATGATCGGCGGCGAAGTCTTCGGGCGTGTCGTTGTTGTTGGTGCCCGAGGTGTCGGCGCCGAGGATCCACGGCTCCTGGTTCTGCAGGATGTAGGCTTCCGACTGCAGGCTCGGCAGGTCCTCGTTGCCCTCCTTGCGGATCCACGCGTAGTCGGGGATCGCGACGCCGTCGGCGTAGACGGTGATGCCGTCCTCGGCACTGAACGATATCGCGATGTGGGTCCACTGGCCTTCCTGCAGGTACGAAGCCGAAGACTCCCAGGCCTTGTTCGAGCCGCCGTCGCCGTTGGCGAAGCGGATGAACAGCCGGCCGTCCTCTTCGAATCCGAAGCGGAAATGGCCGCCGTCGCCGGCGCCCGACTGGTCCTTCGACAGGATGATCGCGTCATCCGAAAGATCGTCCGGCTGCACCCACAGCGCGATCGTGCCCTGGGTCACCTCGAAGTCTGGGACGTGCTCGATGAATGCGAAGCTGTTCTCGCCGTTGAACTCCAGCGGCGTCCGCGTTGCCGTCGCGGTCGGCCCGGGTCGGCGGCGTCGGCGCCGGCACGGCGAGGCCGTCTTCCTGGGTGAACGCGAATACGGAGGGACCTCCGCGGGCATCGGAGAACTCGTTGCCGACGCCGCCAGTGAACGACCAGTACGCGAGGGCGCCCGGAAGCTCGCCCGTCTCCTCGGGCTCCGGATCGCCGATCAGCGTGTCGCCGCCAATCGTCCCGTCGTTGGTATCAGCGGGTGCGTCCTCGAAACCGAGGGGTTCGAGGTGGGCGCGGCTGTTCTGGAACTCGATGTCGCCGTTTTCAGGGATGTCCGACATTGCCTCTCTCCTCTCAAGCGGGGTCCTTCACCTCTGGGGTCGTTCACCTCTAAGGCGGGGCATCGGTTGCTTATTACGGGGTCCCTCGAAGCCCATGATCATCCAACCGCACGAGCAATGCAATCAAATAAAAATGTAATATAATTTGTATGCCTCATGGATACGAATCGCCATATTTTCGACATATTCAAACTTCTCATTTTGTGAAAAACAATAAATACTTCTTGGAATTCCCAAGGACTCAATAATGACTCGCCAAAGACTCCAACAAATCAAAATTTGAAATAAAAACACTTATCTTTCTGAATATTTCGAGTGGTTATTCGGATACGCCTCCCCCATGGCAACGTCCCCGAAAAACCCTCGTCGTGGCGGCGGTTTCGAAAAATTTTGGTGGAACAGGGTGGCAATTATGAGTAGCTTAACGAAATAATATAACTCGTTTAACGGGAATATCCATGAGCACACGACCGTGGCGAGTCATCACCTCTGCGCATTCCCCTTGAGCTTTTGGCGACCGACGGCCCTAAGATGAGGGATCAACCGAAACCGATCACCGGGAGCCGCCATGTCGGCCGGATGCTGCGATCACCAACCGAAGTTCGACGGCATGTCGGCCGGCTTCCGCCGCGCGCTCTGGATCGTCATCGCCATCAACGCGGTGATGTTCGGGGTCGAGATGACCGCCGGCGCCATTGCCGGGTCCCGCGCGCTGCAGGCGGACGCCCTGGATTTCCTCGGCGACACCCTGACCTACGGCATGAGCCTGTTCGTGCTCGGCATGGCGATTCGCACCCGGGCGCTGGCCGCGCTGATCAAGGGCGCCAGCCTTGCGCTGGTGGGTGCGTGGGTGCTCGGTTCGACGGCCTATCAGGTGCTCGTCCTCGGCCTCCCCGATGCCCATGTCATGGGCGCCATCGGGTTCCTCGCCCTGGCGGCAAACCTGGCCGCCGTGGCAATCCTGATCCGCTATCGCGACGGTGACGCCAACGTGCGGTCGGTGTGGCTGTGCAGCCGCAACGACGCCATCGGCAACGTCGCGGTGATGGTCGCCGCCGGCTTGGTGGCACTGACCGGAACGGCCTGGCCGGACCTGATCGTCGCGGCGCTGATGGCCGGCCTGTTCCTCTGGTCCGCCATCCAGATCATCGCCCAGGCGCTGCGGGAGCTGCGGGCCTCCTCGCAAGCCGTCGCGGCGGAGTGAGGCCGGGTGAAGGGCCGCTATCAATTCCGTCGTGACCTTAGAATGCGCGGGCCAGTTGCCGACCACACGTGCCCGTGTATCGACACGAAAGAACCCGCCCAGGACTGACCGTGAACGACACCCCTCTTCGCCGCCCTCTGCTTCTCGGACTGGGTCTGGCCTTCGTCGGCCTCGGTTTGCTGGGTACTGTGTTGCCGGTGCTGCCCACGACCTCGTTCATGATTCTGGCGCTCTGGTGTTTTGCCCGCAGTTCGAAACGGTTCCATGACTGGCTCTACCACCACCGGGTGTTCGGTCCGCCGCTGCAGCAATGGGACCAGCACCGGGTGATCCCGCCCCTCGCCAAGATCGTGGCGGTCACGGCCATGGTCGCCAGCATGGTGTACGTCGTTCTGTTCTCGACGGCGCCCTGGTATCTCATCGCGGCCATGGCCGTGGTGATCGCCTACGGGGCCTGGTTCATCCTCACCAAGCCCAGCCGGGCGCCTGCGGACTAACCAGCGTCGTCACCGCCATAGGGAGCGACACCGCCTGCACCTGGCCATCGCGGTGATCCTGACCGCGCCGACCCCTCCCAAGCAGGGGCAGACCATCTATCCGACCGAGCACGGATCAAGGACTGCAGGACTCGCGTTCGGACAAACCAGCCCTTGACTCATCGTTTATCGTCGATCTACGATAAAACATGGACGCCCGCACCGACTCCTATGACACGCTCGCCGAGGTCTTGAAGGCGCTCGGCCATCCGGCGCGGCTAAGAATCCTCAGTCTGCTTGCCGAGCGCGGCACCTGTATCTGTGGCGACGTGGTCGAGGAGATGCCGCTCTCGCAGGCGACGGTCTCGCAACACCTAAAAGTGCTCAAACAGGCCGGCCTGATCAGCGGAACCATCGACGGTCCGCGATCGTGCTACTGCATCAATCATGCGGAAATGGTCCGGCTGCGCGCGCAGGTCGCCGACCTGTTCGGGTCGATCGAAAGCTGCTGCCAACCTTCTGAAAGGGACACGTCATGACCACTCTCGACGACACCGTTCGTGAACAGGTGCGAGAAAGATATGCCGAAATCGCCGCAGAAAGCTCGGGCAGCGGATGCGGCTGCGGGCCGAGTTGTTGTGGCGATGGCGAAATCGATATGGTCGGAAATGCCTACGAAGGCGTGGCGGGGCACGTAGCCGAGGCCGATCTCGGGTTGGGCTGCGGGCTGCCCGTCGAGCACGCCGGCATCCGCCCGGGTGACACGGTGCTCGATCTGGGCTCCGGCGCCGGAAACGACGTGTTCATTGCACGCCACGAAACGGGCGAGTCGGGTCTTGTGATCGGCGTCGACATGACGCCGGAAATGATCGCCAGGGCGCGTTTGAACGCCAGCAAACTCGGATACGACAACGTCGACTTCCGGCTCGGCGAGATCGAACATCTTCCGGTCGAACGCGACAGCGTCGACGTGGTCATCTCCAACTGCGTGCTGAACCTGGTTCCCGACAAGCGGGCCGCCTTCGCCGAGATCCATCGGGTGTTGAAGCCCGGAGCCCGGTTCTGCATTTCCGATATCGTGTCGTCGGCGCCGTTGCCCGACTGGACGCTCGAGGTGGCGGCGCTCTATGCCGGCTGCATTTCCGGCGCGATCCCCCGGGACGACTACCTCGGCATCATCGCCGAAACCGGCCTTGACGGCATTGACGTGGTCAAAGCGCGGCGGATCGACATCCCTGAGTCGGTCTTGTCCCGGTATGCCGACAAGACCCAGCTCGCCGAGGCGGCCTCGAACGACCTGCACGTCCTGTCGATCACGGTCACCGGCACCAAGCCGTCCTGAGCCGTCGCCCAGGTGGGGCCGCGCACGGGAACCCGACAGCGGGGAAGCGTCAGTGACGGCGGATATCATTCGGTCTTTGCCTCGCCGCGGGGGCGGCGGCTAAGTTTTCCGCTTCCATCAGTGACCCTGAATTTCTCACAGAAGCGAGCGCGACAATGGCTGCCGGGACCTTGACCGAGCAACTGATCGAGCTGATCGAGACCAAGGAGATCGGCGACGGCGACAGAGAGCACGCGGCGCTCCTTGTGCTCGACGCCGTCGCCAATGCGATCGGCGGCCGGGCCACGGCGCCGGGCCAAATCCTCGTCGAATGGGCCGAGGCCGAGCCGCCGAGCGCCCGCACCCTCGCGTTTCTGATGGGCGGCCTCACCCACATCCTGGAGATGGACGACCTGCACAAGGCCTCGGTCGTCCACCCCGGTTGCGTGGTCGTCCCCGCGGCCTGGGCCGTCGCCGCACGCGAGGCGGCTTCGGGAGAGGCTTTCCTCACCGCGGTCATTCGCGGATTCGAAGCCATGACCCGTGTCGGCATGGCCGCAGGCGCGGAGCACTACCGCATCTGGCACAGCACCGCCACATGCGGACCTTTCGGCTCGGCCTACGCCACGGGATCATTGCTCGGCCTCGATGCGCGAACGATGGTCGACGCCCTGGGCAACGCGGGGGATCAGGCATCCGGCCCGTGGCAATTCCTCGAGAGCGGGGCGATGACCAAGCACCTGCACGCGGGGCGGGCGGCGGCGGCGGGCGTGCTCGCCGCCGATCTGGCGAAACGGGGCTTCACCGGACCGCCGCGCATCCTCGAGGGCGACAAGGGCCTCTTCGCGGCGACGTGTCCGGACGCCGACCCTGGCGCCGTGACGCGCGATGCGGATGCCCCCTGGCAATTGACCCTGACGTCGGTGAAACCGTGGCCGTCGTGCCGTCACACCCATCCGCTGATCGACGCCTGCCTGGAGATCGGCGCGATGGCGGACGGCCATGCGATCGAGCGCGTCGAGATCGAGACCTATCCGGCGGCGCTCGACGTCTGCGACCGTCCGGCGCCGGAGAGCGAATACGAGGCCAAGTTCTCCCTTCAACACTGCGCGGCGGCGGCGCTCACCCGGGAAACCATCGATTTCGACGCCTTTTCCGCCACCGCCCGTGGGGCGCTGCGGCCGCTCGCCGGCCGAGTCCGTGTATCCGCCGCGGAGCCCTACGTCTCGGCATACCCCGGCGCCTGGGGCGCCGGCGTCGCGGTCTTCTTTGCCGACGGGACGGTGCGGAGATCGACGCGCGCCAACACCAAAGGCGATCCCGAAAACCCGATCACCCGCGACGACATGATCGCCAAGGCCCGGTTGCTGCTCACCTACGGGGGGATCAGCGGAGATGAGGCCGATAGCCTTATCGATGGCATCCTCCGACTGGCCAGAGGCGGCGCCATGCCGCGTCTCCCGATCGCATCGGCGGCGTAGCACCCATCCGGACGCGGCGGGGCGACACATAGGGGCTCGGCGGCCACGGAACGTCCGCGTGCCGGTTCCAAGGGGCGACTCGACAAGGTCGTCGAACAACACCGGTCCGACCCAGTGCAGGCGTTCGGGTCCAATCCAGGAGCGGCGTTTCCGATACCGCTTACCTGTCATCCTCGCTAGATTCGGCGTGCCATGGTCGGAGGGAGCGAATGACCAAGGAAGGCCTCACCCGAAAGCCCGCCGCAATCCTCTACGCCGATGTCGCCGGCTACAGCCGGCTGACCGGCGCCGACGAAGAGGGAACCCATAGGACCCTCAGCGGCTACCTCGATGGCATTGCGGCCCTCATCGACAGCCATGGCGGACGGGTGCTGCACTACGCCGGCGACGCGGTCCTGGCCGAGTTCGCAAGCGTCGTCGTCGCCGTGGGCTGCGCAGTCGAGATCCAGCGCGACCTGGCGGCCCGCAACGAAGGCCTGGCCGACGACCGCAAGGTCCAGTTCCGCATCGGCGTCAACATCGGCGACGTGATCGTCGATCGCGACGAGCTCTACGGCGACGGGGTCAACGTCGCGGCGAGGTTGGAGAGCCTCGCCAAGCCCGGCGGCATCTGCATCTCGGAGAAGGTCCTCGACGAGATCCGCGACAAGCTCGACGTCGGCTACGAATTCCTCGGCAAGCAATCGGTCAAGAACATTCGACGGCCGATCCCGGTGTACCGGGTGAACTTGACGCCCGACGCTGCCGGCGAGGTCGTCGGCGCGCCATCGTTCCGCCCACGGCATCGGGCGCGGTGGCTCGCCGCGGCAATCGTCCTCGCCGTGGTCGCAGGCGCGGGCGCGGCGGCGGCCTGGTTCTATCTCGGCCGGCCCGACGTCGAGCCGGCATCGATCGAACGCATGGCATATCCGCTGCCGGAAAAGCCCTCCATCGCCGTGCTGCCATTCGACAACTTTTCGGGCGATCCGGAGCAGGATCACCTTGCCGACGGGATGACCGAAAACATCATCATGGCCCTGTCGCAAGTCTCGGACATATTCGTCATCGCCCGCAATTCCACGTTCGCCTACAAGGACAGGCCGGTGAAGGTGCAGGAGGTGGCGACCGACCTCGGCGTCCGCTACGTGCTCGAAGGCAGCGTTCAGCGGTCGGACGACAGGGTGCGGGTTCACGCCCAGCTCATCGACGCGCTCAGCGGCAACCACCTGTGGGGCGAGCGGTACGACCGCAAGATGACCGATCTGTTTGCCCTGCAAGACGAGATTACCGAGCACATCGTCACGTCCCTCAGGATCGAACTCACCGACGGCGAACAGATGCGGGTCCGCCGCCGGCACACGCGCGATCTCGACGCCTGGAAGCTGCTCAGCGAGGGAGTCGAGCACTTCTACGAGCGCACCAAGGCGGGGAACGCACAGGCCCGCTGGTTGTTCGAGGAGGCCGTCGAGACCGACGGCGACTACGCCCTGGCCTACGCGCTGCTCGCCTGGACCCATTGGTTCGACGCCCAGAACGATTGGAGCGGCGACCCCGCCGTCTCGTTCGAGCGCGCCGCGTCCCTGGCGGAAAAGGCCCTTGCCCTGGACGAAGAGTTGCCCGACGTCCATGCGCTGCAGGGCGCCATCCACCTATATCAGGGGCGGCACGAAACGGCCCTCGCGTCCGGTGAGCAGGCCGTCGCCCTCAGTCCCAACCATTCCACCAACACCGCGCTCCTCGCCGTCTTGCTGCTCAGCGCCGGCCGCCCGGATGACGCCGTCCCCACCATGAAACGGGCGATGCGGCTGAGTCCCTATTACCCGGCCTGGTATCTGGAAGTCCTCGGCTTCGCCTATCTCGACGATGACCGCCCCGAGGAGGCTATTTCCGTGTTCGCGAGCTTCCTCGAACGTGAGCCATACGGCTGGCACGCCGGCCACGCCCATATCGGACGTGCCCTCGCGTTTCACGACCTGGGCCGCGACGACGCGGCCCGGGCGGCGGCGAGCGAAGCCATCGAGGCGAACCCAGCGATCTCCGTGGCCGAGGTGTTGCGGCACGGCTTCAATTGGAGTCCGGAGGCCGCGGCGAGACGGACCGACATTCTCCGTGACCTGGGCTTGCCCGACTGACTGCGAGCTTGTTCGCTGTACTGCAGGCCTCTTGAGGCCGATAAAACGAGCCATCGGGATCGACGACCGGTTTTGGGCTGATTGCCGACCGCACTTCAACCGGTCAGACAACCGTCCACAGCCGATCCGCAACACCTTAGGGAGCGACGCCGCCTGCTCGTGGTGCCGAAGGTGATCCGCCGGGCGCAATTCCCTCGTAAACAGGTGTAGTCCCGGGGTATTGATGTCGGGGCATCTCCGGACCGCGCTGGACAGGACCTTTCACGACCATGAAACACGGCCGAACCCTCGTTTTCGCCGCCGTCCTCGCCGGAACGGTCCTGGCCGACGGCGCGGCCCATGCGGCGGCGTGTGCTGTTCCGGGGCAGTGGGTCGACCCGTTGAGCGGTCTCGCCGCCCGGCATGACGCGTTGATCGCCGAGACGGCTAAGCACCCCGTCGTTTTGCTGGGCGAGCGCCACGATTCCGCCGAGCACCACCGCTGGCAGCTCCACACGCTGGCCGCCTTGCACGCCCGCGAGCCCAACATGGTCATCGGCTTCGAGATGTTTCCGCGGCGTGTGCAGCCGGCCCTCGACCGCTGGGTGCGGGGCGAGCTGACGGTGAAGGAGTTCCTCGCCGAATCCTCGTGGGCCGAGGTCTGGGGGTTCGAGCCAGGCCTCTATCTGCCGCTGTTCCACTTCGCCCGCCAGCACCGGCTGCCGATGGTGGCGCTCAACGTCGACCGGTCGGTGGTCTCGCGGATCGGACGCGACGGCTGGGCCGCGGTTCCGTCCGACGAGCGCGCCGGGCTCAGCGATCCGGCGGCGCCGCCCGAGGCCTACCGGGATTCGCTCGCCCGTGTGTTCGCCGTCAAGAAGCGCGTCGGCACCCGCAACGTCGACATGGCCGCGCCGATGCCCGAGATCGCCGACGACGAGATCGCCGCCGCCAAGGAGGACTCGGCGTTCGGCCGGTTCGTCGAGGCGCAGCTCACCTGGGACCGCGCCATGGCCGAGGCCATCGCCGAGGCCCGCCGCCGGCCCGAGGCGCCGCTGGTCGTCGGCATTGTCGGCGCCGGGCATGCCGAGCACGGCTGGGGCATCGGCACTCAGCTCGCCGATCTGGGCATCAAGGGGACATCCGTGCTGCTGCCGGTGACGCCCGAGGCGTGCGCCGAGCTGCCGACCGATGCCGCGGATGCGGTGTTCGTCGTCGAGCGCCGGGCCGAGCCTACCGCGCCCAGGCCGCGGCTCGGCGTGTTCATCGAGACCGCCGACGGCGGCGCTCGTGTCATGCAGGTGGTCGAGGGCAGCGTCGCCGAGGCGGCGAAGATCGAGGCCGGCGATGTGATCATCGAGGCCGCCGGCCAACCGGTCACCTCGTCCGCCGACCTCATCGCCATCGTCCGCCGCCAGGCGCCCGGCACCTGGCTGCCGCTGACGGTGAAGCGCGACCGCCTGCAGACCGAGATCGTCGCCCGCTTCCCGACCCGCTTCGACGGCCATCCGTGATGCGGCGCGCGCGCGCTCGCGTCGCCGTCCTTCTGCTGGCGGCGGCATCAACCGGTACGGCCCACGCCGCGCCGGCCGACGTCGTCGGCCATGAAATCACTGTCCGGCTCGACCCGGCCGCGGGGCGCCTGGAAGCGACCGACCGCATCACCTTCGAAGGGCCGGGTACGGTGTGGATCGCGCTGGCAACCTGGCTGACCATCGACAGCCTCACCGTTGACGGCACCCCCGCGAGCGTGCCGGTCTCCGTCGGGCCCGGCCGCCATATCCTTCTGGTCGAGTATTCCGGCACGCCGCCAACCTCCGGCGCCGCCCGCATCGCAGACGACGGCACGTTCCTGCCGGCGGGATCGGGATGGGTCCCCGACACCGGCAACGGCCCCGCCCCCTACCGGCTGACGGTCGAAGTGCCCGCCGGCCAGCGCGCCGTCGCCACCGGCAAGCTGATCGAGGAAACCGGTGGCGGGGATCAGGTCTACCGCGCCACGTTCGCCTCCGACGACCCTCTGGAGCCGCCGTCCCTGTTCGCCGGGCCCTACGCGGTCATGGAGCGGATGCACGGGGCCGTCCGCCTCCGCACCTGGTTCCATGCCGAGGTTGCGCGGCTGGCCGATGCGTACTTGGGGCAGGCCGCCGCATATCTCGACCGCTTCGCCGAGGCGATCGGCCCCTACCCCTATGCCGACTTCCACATGGTTTCGGCGCCGCTGCCGGTGGGCCTCGGCTTTCCGGGCATTGCCTATGTGTCGCGGCGGATCCTGCCGCTGCCGTTCATGCGCGGGCGATCGCTGGCCCACGAGATCGCCCACAACTGGTGGGGCAACGGCGTCGGCATCGACTATGCGTCGGGTAACTGGGCGGAGGGCTTGACCACCTACATGGCCGACTACGCGCTGGCCGCCGACGGCGGTGCCGACGCAGCCAGGGAGATGCGGCTCAATTGGCTCCGCGACTATGCGGCGTTGCCCAAGGCCCGCGACGGCCCGGTGACGGCCCGGTGACGGCCTTCGTCTCGCGCCGCCACGATGCCGCCCAGGTGATCGGCTACAACAAAGCGGCGATGATCTTCCACATGCTGCGGGCCGAGATCGGGGAGGACAGGTTCGCCGCCGGCCTGCGGCGCTTCTGGCGCGACAATCGCTTCCGCACCGCTGCTTGGGACCATCTCCGAACGGCCTTCGAAACCGAAACCGGGACCGACCTCGGTTGGTTCTTCGGCCAATGGCTCACCCGCACCGGCGCGCCGATGCTTGAGCTTGCCTCGGCTGAGGCCGCCAAGACAGACGCCGGCTACCGGGTCACCGTCACCCTGCGCCAGCCGGCCCCCGCCTATCGCTTGTCCGTGCCGGTGACCGTGGAGACCGCCATCGGGCCCGTGCACCGGACGATCCCACTGACCGCTCTTGAGACCGAAGCAACGATCGAGACCAAAGCGCAACCGGTCGAAGTCCTCATAGATCCCGGCTTCGACCTGTTCCGCCGGCTGGCGCCCGCCGAGGCGCCGGCGGTGCTCCGCGACGTCACCCTCGATCCCTCGGCGGCGGTGGTCCTGGCGACGGAGGACGCGAGTGGGACCGAGGCGGCGCGGGCGCTGACCGGCCGCCTCATCGACGGCACCCCGGCGTTTGTGGATGCCGGCGCGTCCGTCACGGCCGATCGCACGCTGATGATCATCGGCACGGGCGCCGGGATCGACGACGCCTTGAAGGCATACGACCTCGGAGCCGTACCGGACGCGGTTGCCGGCACCGGCACAAGCACCGCGCGGGTATGGACCGGCCGCCGTTCCGGCGGCGCCCCCTTCGCCGTCATCGCCGCCGACGACGCCGAGGCGGTCTCGGCCCTCGTCCGACCCCTCCCCCACTACCGCCGCATCGGCTACGCCGCGTTCGTCGGAACCAAGATTCTCACCCGCGGCACCTGGCCGCCCGGCGCCAGCCCCCTCCGCAAATCCCTCTCCGTCAAGTAGCGCTTGGCCGGCATGCTTCGACACGGCGCTCACGCGCCTGCCCAGCATGAGGTTTTGGGTTGGATCCAGCCCCTTCCCTCATCCTGAGCAACGGCACAGCCGCGTGTCGAAGGATGTTGAACGGCCGCCGTCGCCGAGCCCGCTCCGCAAAACCGTCGAGATCAGGTAGCGCCCCGTTCGCTGTCGAGCATCGCCATCTGCGGTTCGGCATAGCGGTCGCCCACGGCGGCACCGGCCGGCACCGCGGCCTCGATGCGGGCCATGTCGTCGGGCGTCAGCGAGACATCGAGGGCACCGAGGGCTTCGGCGAGGCGGGCGCGCTTGCGGGCGCCGATCAGCGGGATGATGTCGTCCCCCTGGGTCAGCGCCCAGGCGATGGCGATCTGGGCGACGGTGGCGCCCTTCTCCGTGGCGACGGTACCGAGCGCGTCGACCAGGGACAGGTTGGCCTCCAGGTTGGTGCCGGTGAACCGGGGCAGAATCGCGCGGAAGTCGCGGCAACCCTCGCTCCTCTCCTTCGACCAGTGGCCACTGAGGAGACCGCGAGACAGCACGCCGTAAGCGGTGATCGGGATGCCGAGCTCGCGGGCGGTCGGCAGGATTTCAGCTTCGATGCCGCGGGACATCAACGAGTATTCGATCTGCAGCCAGGCGATGGGGTGGACGGCGTGGGCGCGCCGCAGCGTATCGGCGCCGGCCTCGGAGAGGCCGACGTGGCGCACGTAGCCGGCATCGATCATGTCCTTGATGGCACCGACGGTGTCCTCGATGGGCACGTCGGGGGCGACGCGTCCCGGCTGGTAGAGATCGACGTAGTCGGTGCCGAGGCGTTCGAGGGTGTAGGCGAGGAAATTGCGCACCGCGGCGGGGCGTGTATCGATGCCGATGAAGCCGCCGTCGGGCGAGCGCATGGCGCCGAACTTGACGGCGATGAACACGTCCTCGCGGCGGCGGCTCGCCAAAGCCTCACGGATCAGCAACTCGTTGTGGCCGACGCCATAGAAGTCGCCGGTATCCAAGAGCGTGATCCCGGCATCCAGGGCGGCATGGATGGTGGCGATGCTGTCGGCGCGGTCGGCGGGACCGTAGAAGTCCGACATGCCCATGCAGCCGAGGCCCATGGCGGAAACGGCGGGGCCGCCGGCCCCCAGACGGCGCGCTTGCATGATCGCCTCTCCCGGTTGGTGTTCCGCCGGGACCATGCGCGTTGGCTGGGCCTGAATCGAGGGTTGGTCGCACATGCTTCGACACGGCGCTCGCGCGCCTGCTCAGCATGAGGCTTTGGGTTCAGATCCCACACACGTAGGGGCGGGTTTCAAACCGGCCCCTACAGACGACGGTGACCAGAGAATCGGGTCGGATTGCGCTACACCGACACCCCCAACTCCCGGGCCAATTCGGGGAAATCGTCGACGATGATGTCGTTGTCGGGATTGGCGGTCGGATCGGGCGGGCCGGCGGGGCCCCATTCGTCGGGGCGGCGGACGAAGGCGGTCTTGAAGCCCTGCGCCCTGGCGGCGTCAAGATCGAAGTTGTGGCACGCCACCATGCAGCACTGGCCGGGGTCGAGCTGCAGGAACCGCGCCGCCGTCTGGTAGGACTCGGGCAGGGTCTTGTACTTGCCGATGGCCTCGCAGGAGATCACCGCGTCCCAGCTCAGCCCGTTGGCCCGCGCCGTCTCGATGATGATGCGGAAGCTGAGGACGGTGAACGAGGCGCAGATGTGCTTTTGGCGCAGCTTCGGCAGCACCGGCGGGAAGTCGGGCCAGCATTGGAGCGCGTGCGCCCGGTCCCACCAGATGGCGCGGCGGTCCTCGGCGGTGGCGGCGTCGAGCCCGATCTCGGCGAGCACCTCGTCCAGTGCCATGCGGTGGGCGTCGTCGAAGACGATGTCGGGCGGCGCGTCTGCGCCGAGCTTCAGCATCCGGCCCAGGGACTTGCGGCGCATGTCGTTGGCCGCCGCCGTCCAGTCCGCCTCGACGCCATGCTTGGCGCCCAAAGCGGCGAGCGCCGTGCGGTAGCCGGTGTGCCAGTCCAGGATGGTGCCGCCGGTATCGAAGGTCAGCGCCTTGATGTCGCCGAGGCCCATGCTCCCCCTCCCTTCTTGCGGCGGTTAATCGACGACCGTCGTCACCCGCTGGTAGGCCGGCAGGGTGAGGAAGTCGATGAAGTCGGGCGCCGTGGCGACGTCCATGAATACCTCGATGGCGTCGGCGAAGTGGCCGCCGTCGTAGCGGGCCGCGCCGAGTGTTTCCTTAAGCGCCGCCATCTCCTCGTCCAGCAGCGTGATGACCAGCGCCTCGTCGACGGTGCGGCCGTCGGTGAGGTTCGCCCCGTGGCGCAGCCACTGCCAGATCTGCGAGCGGCAGATCTCGGCCGTCGCCGCATCCTCCATCAGGTTGTAGAGCGGCACGCAGCCGTTGCCGCCGAACCACGCCTCGATGTACTGGACGCCGACGCGGATATTGTTGCGCAGGCCCTCCTCGGAGATCGAGCCCGTCGGAACGGCGAGCAGGTCGCCAGCGTCGACGCTCACGTCGTCCCGCAGGTTGCCGAGCTGGTTGGGCGCCGGCATCGCCGCGTCGAACACCTCCCGGGCGATGGGCGCCAGTCCCGGATGGGCAACCCAGGTGCCGTCGTGGCCGTCGCCGGCCTCGCGAAGCTTGTCGGCGCGCACCTTCTCCGGCGCCGCCTCGTTGGCCGCCGGGTCCGACTTGATGGGGATCTGCGCCGCCATGCCGCCCATGGCGTGGGCGCCCCGCCGGTGGCAGGTCTTGATCAAGAGCTGCGAGTACGAGCGCAGCGCGTGCACGGTCATCGTCACCTCGCCACGGTCGGGCATGACGAAATCGGGGCGGTTCCGGAACTTCTTAATGATCGAGAAGATGTAGTCCCAGCGCCCGCAATTGAGCCCCGACGAATACTCGCGGAGCTCGTAGAGGATCTCCTCCATCTCGAAGGCGGCGAGGATGGTCTCGATCAGCACCGTCGCCTTGATGGTGCCGTGCTTGATGCCGAGCGCGGTTTCGGCGGCGTCGAACACCTCGGCCCACAGGCGCGCCTCCAGGTGGCTCTCCATCTTCGGCAGGTAGAAGTACGGCCCCGTGCCCCGCTCCAGGAGCGCCCGGACGTTGTGGAAGAAATAGAGGCCGAAGTCGAACAGCCCGCCCGACATGGGCTGGCCGTCGACCAGCACGTGCTCCTCGGTCAGGTGCCAGCCGCGCGGCCGCACCACCAGCACGGCGGGGTTGTCATTGAGCCGATAATCCTTGCCGCTATCGGGGTCGGTGTAGGTCATCGCACCGGTGGCGGCGTCGCGCAAATTGATCTGGCCCCTGACGATGTTGTCCCAGGTCGGGTTCAGCGAGTCCTCGCAGTCGGCCATGAACACATTGGCGCCCGAGTTCAGCGCGTTGATCACCATCTTGCGGTCGGTGGGTCCGGTGATCTCGACCCGGCGGTCCTGCAGGTCGGCGGGCACCGGCTCGACCTTCCAGTTGCCGCGGCGGACGGTCTCGGTCTCGGGCAGGAAATCGGGCAGATCGCCGGCGTCGATCTGCCGCTGGCGCACGTCGCGGGCGGTCATCAGCTTGACCCGCGTCGGTCCAAAGCGGCGCTCGAGATTGGCGACGAACGCCAGCGCATCGGGGGAGAGGATCTGCTCGAATCCCGGCGCCATCGGTCCGCGCACGATGACGCCCGGGACCGCTTCGAACGGCAACTCCGGGGAGGTGGCCTCGGGATGTGACATGTTCGACCTCGTTTTTTTTCGTTCGCGGCCGGCTAACGGTCCGGCCGCAGAGGGGGAGTCTCCGGCTACGGCCCGTATACCAGGCGCGGCAGCCAGGTGATGATCTGTGGGAACACCATGCACAGCACCAGCCCAAGGAGCTGGATGCCGAGGAACGGAAGCGACGCCCGGAAGATCTCGATCATCGGGATTTCGGGTGGTGCAACGCCCCGCAGGTAGAAGAGCGCGTAACCGAAGGGCGGGCTGAGGAACGACATCTGCATGTTGACCAGATAGAGGACGCCGAACCACAGGGGATCGAACCCCATGCCCTTGATGATCGGCACGAAGATCGGCACGCAGAGCAATAGGATGCCGACCCAGTCGAGGAACATCCCGAGGATGATCAGGATGATCATCATCACGATCAGGATGCCCCACGGACCCAGGCCGGTGGCGGCGAGCGCATCCTCGACGAACCGCTGGCCACCCTCGACGACGTAGAGGCCGACGAACACGGTGGCGCCGAAGATGATCCACAGCACCATGGCCGCCGCCTTCAGCGTCGTCAGGCAGGCCTCCTTGACGGTCAGCCAGTTGAGCCGCCGGTGCAGCGCCGCGACCATGAACGAACCGAAGGTGCCGATGCCGGCGGCCTCGACCGGCGTCGCGACGCCGGTGAAGATGACGCCGAGGACCAGGGCGACCAACAGCAGCGGCGCGATCATCTCCCTGAGCAACTGCAGTTTCTCGACGAAGCTGATGCGCTCCTCTGGCGGCAACGCCGGGCCCAGCGACGGCTTCAGCCAGCAGCGGACCGAGATGTAGAAGACGTACATGCCGGACAAGAGAAGGCCCGGCAGGATCGCGCCGATGAACAGCTCGCCCACCGACTGTTCGGCGACGACGGCGTAGATAATCGCCAGGATCGACGGCGGGATGAGGATGCCGAGCGTGCCGCCGGCCATGATCGAGCCCATGGCGATGCGCGGGTCGTAGTTACGCGCCAGCATCGCCGGCAGCGCGATGATGCCCATGGTGACGACGGCGGCGCCTATGACGCCGACCATCGCGGCGAGGATCGTCGAGGCGATGATCGTCGCCGAGGCCAATCCGCCGCGGATGCCGCCCAGCAGCTTGTAGATGACGTCGAACATCTCGCCGATCAGCCCGGCGCGCTCGAGCATCGCCGCCATGAAGATGAACAGCGGGATGGCCGACGGCACGATGTTGAGCATCTGCGCGTCGCCGACGAGGAACAGGAACAGGCAGGCCAGTCCGCCGGTGACGAAGGCCAGCGGCAGCCCCGCCATCAGCAGCGCCAGCAGGCTGCCGAACATCAGCAGCGTCAGCCAGCCGATGGGGATTTCGAGGCCCATGCTCAGTGCGCCTCGCGGGTGACGACCGCGATGTCCTTGGCCAGCTTGGCGAGCCCTTGCGCGAGCACCAGCAGTGCGCCGACGGTGATGGTGATCTTCACCGGCCAGTACTGGATCGCCCACTCGGTGAACGACACCTCCCAGACGCGGATGGAATCCATCATGAAGATCCACCCGGTGACCAGCATGGTGCCGGCGAAAATGAAGAAGAACGCCGACGTGGCGATGTCGGAGAGGGCCTTGCCGCGCCGGCTCAGCCGCGCATAGAACACGTCGACACGAACGTGGGAGTCGTTGAGGTAAGCATAGGCGCCCGAGATCAGGTACTGCATGCCGAACATCAGGAACATGCTCTCGTGCGCCCAGTTGGTCGGCGAATTGAACACGTAGCGGGCCAGCACCTCGTAGTAGTAGACGAACACGGCGATCACCGACCCTGGCTGTGTGAAAACGCGAATACGTTTAGGATTCCCGTGCAGTCTTTGCGGGGGATCGGATGAAGCGTTTTGTAGAAGGGGTGGCACGGGAC
>Ga0209459_10000097_pt1 | contig 29584 bp, 29 predicted proteins | sample WorMetG1aBELIZE1_FD_187419 | JGI IMG/M metagenome (GOLD analysis project Ga0209459, IMG submission 187419) | Marine gutless worms symbiont microbial communities from Max Planck institute for Marine Microbiology, Germany - Inanidrilus... ...
GGTGAACGCCGGCGCGGTTCCACCGCCGATGTTCAGGTCGCCGGCGATGTCGAAACCGTCGGCGGTGGCGGCGTTGGTGAAGCTGGCGTTGCCGTCGATGCTCATGCTGGCGCCGAGGGTGAAGGTGCCTTCGTTGACCACGCTGCCCGATTCGTAAACCTCGAAAAGGTTGACGTCGACATCGGCGCCGAGGCTGTTCTCCATCACCGTGGTGCCGGTGTTGATCAGCATGCCGATGCCGAACACGTCCAGTTCATTGGCGACCAGCAGGCTGGTGTCGGAGGTATTGGTCAGCGTACCGCCTTCGACGTGCAGGTCGGTATCGACGTCAAGGGTTCCGTCGTTTTCGACCGTGGCGTCGTCCTGCACGCGCATGATTCCGGCCACCGTCATCATGCCGGCGTTCAGCAGCGTCCCGTCGTTACGCACGTAGACTTCGTCGCCGATGTCGACCGACGCGCCCGCTTGGTTGGTGAACGTCGCGCCGCCTTCGAGGTTGAAGTTCTCGGCTTCGATTTCAGCGCCGTCGGCGTTGGTGAAGATGGTGCCATCGAGGCCGTCGACACCGACCCCGAGAGTCGCCCCGATGGTGATCTCGCCTGTGTTGGTGAAGACCGAGCCGCCGACGTCGCCGAAGGAATCGTGGCTCAGGTCCTCGCCGACGTCGATCGTGCCGTTATTGGTAAACGTCGCGAGACCGCCGGTGGGGTCGTTGAAGATGCTGAGGTCATCATCACCGGCGACATTGGCAATGGTCATGGTGCCGTCGTTGACCACGTCGACGAAGCCGCGCACCTGCATCTAGTGGGCGTTGACCTCGGCGTCAGCGATGTTGTGCAGGGTCGCGTCCGGGGTGCCGGCGTCGCGGACGAAATCGCCGTCGTCGTCGTCCTTCACCGCCAGTACCGTTTCGACGTTGAGGGTGCCGGAATTGATCAGCCGGCCGCTCTCGTTGACCGAAAGCCAGTCGGGCCCTTCGATGGTCAGCGTGCCCCGGTTGTCGAACAGGCCGCTATCGTCGATGCGCATGGACTCCGCGTTCACCGTGCCGGTGCCGTGGTTGGTCCAGACGGCGTTGTCGCTGACGTCCATGTTCTCGGCGACATTGACGACACCGGTGTTGTCGAAGGTGGCGTCGTCGTTGACGTTCAAATCTTCGCCGACGTTCAGCGTGAACAAGCTGGCGTTGGTGAACGCGCCGCTGTCGTTGACGTTGACATAGCGCGCCGTCGTCACCGTGCCGTCGTTATCGAACGCGCCGAACTCGCTGATCTCGATGGAGTCGGCACCGACCGTTGCTCCAATCTGGTTGGTGAACGTGGCGTTGTCCTCGACCCGGAGCGCCGCGCCGACGGTGACGGTGTTGGCATTGGTGAACACCGAGTCGTCATGCATGTTTATGTTGTCGGCCGTGGTGATCTCGCCGCCGACGGTGTTGGTAACGGTGCTGTCGTCATCGATGTTGAAGTTGATGCCGATGTCGATGATGTCGCTGTTCTCGACCATCGCGCCGTTCGACAGGTTGATGCGTCCGAAGGCGTTAACCGTTCCATCGTTAACAAGCGAACCGCCGTCCATTTCGACATTCGTTGTGGCGTTGATCGTGCCGTTGTTGTCGGCCACCGCCGAGTCCTCGATGCGCACCTGGTCGGTGGCGTTGACGATGCCGAGGTTGTTGAGCGTCGCCGAGTTGCGCAGGCTGAAGTCCTCATCGGCGGTCACCGTCGCACCGAGGGCGTTCTCGAAGTGCGACGCGCCATGAACCTGGACGTGGTTGGCCAGCGTCGTACGGAAGGCCATGTTGTCGTAGAGCGTGACCTCGGCGAACGCCTCGTGGCCGACGGTGATGGTGCCGTCGGCGCTGGCGACTCCGTTGTTCGAGAACGTCGAGCCGCCGAAGTCGCCGAAGCTGTTGAAGTTGATGTCGTCGCCGACCGAGAGCACGCCGTTGTTGATGAAGTCGGCGATGCCGGTCGAGGGATTGGTGTTGAACACGTTGAGATCAGCTTGCTCGACACCGCCGCCCCGGTCTTCGATGGTCAACGAGCCGTCGTTTGTCACCTCGGCATGGCCGCGGATCTGCACCTGCTGCGCGCTCACCGCGCCGCTGTCGGCGTTGTAGAACGTCGCGGTGGCAGTACCGAGAACCGGATCGCCGTCGCCGTCGTCCTTGACCTGCAGGCTGTCGTCGATGGTCAGCGTGCCGGTGTTGGTGAATTCGCCACCCTCGTTGACGAAGACGTCCTCGGTGACGGCCATCTCGCCGGCATTGAGCAGCGTGGCGAGGTCGCGCACCCAGACGTCGTAGGTGTTCAGCGTGCCGGCGCCGAAGTTGTCGACGTGGGCGTCCTCTCGGACGCTCAAGCGGTCGGCGATGGTCGTAGTGCCGGTGTTGCCGAACGTGGCGTCGTCCTCAACGTTGATGTCGTCGCCGAGGATGGTGAGATCGCCGGTGTTGAAGACGACCGATTCGTCGCGGACGTTGAGGTCGTCGCCGACCTCGACGCTGCCGTTGCTGGTGAACTCGGCAACGCCGTTGGTGCGCAGGATGTCGGTGGTGACCGTGCCGCCACCGAGGTTGTCGAACGTTGTCGTCTCGCTGAACGCGGTCGAGCCAATGTCGAGGATGACGCCGACCGCAATGGCGCCCGTGTTGACGAACGTGGACCCGCCGGCATCGCCAAAGGTGTCCATGCGGATGTCCTGACCGACGTTCAGGACGCCGGTGTTGGTGTTGATGACCTCGGCGGTGCCGCCCGTCGACCCGTTGGAGATGTTGAGGTCGAAATGGGGCGTGGTGCCGCGGTCCTCGATGGTGATCGTACCGTCGTTGGTCAGCTTGGCGAAGCCGCGGACACCGATTCCCTGGGTCGTGATGGTACCGGTGGCCTCGTTTTCGAGCGTCGCGTCGTCCTCAACCGACATGTTGTGGCCGACAGTCAGCGTGCCGTCGTTCTGCAGATGCGCGTCGTCTTCGAGGCTGACGTCCTCGGCAACCGAGACGGTGCCGGAGTTGTCGAGCACGGCTTCGTCCTCGAGCTCCATGTCGTCGCCGACGATCAATGTGCCTGTATTGGTGAATACGGCCTCTTCCCTGAGATCGAGGTCGTCGTCGATGGTCAGCGTAAGATCGGAGGTATTCTCGACCGTCGCGTCGTCGGACACTGTCATTTCGTCGCCGACCGTAACCGTGCCTTCGTTCTGCAGGTGCGCGGAGTCGGCGACCCTCAGGTCGTCGTCAACATCAACCGTTCCGAACGTCGTGAGCGAGCCGGACTCGTCGATATCCAGATCGCCATCAACGGTCAGGGCGTAGTGATTGCGGAAGGGGTCGTCGATCGTCCATGACCCGGCGTGGACGTAGTCGGTCCCCATGTCGGTGAGGCCTTCGAACTCGAGGAACTCGACTCCGGCAATGGTGTTCGCACCATCGCGGGCGGCGAAACCATCGATGGCGATGACCTGATCGGCGAGGTGATCGACCCCGTACTCGAGGTACGTGCCCCAGAAATTGACCGTGTCGATGCCCGCACCCCCGTCGAGCACGTTATTGCCGGGTCCGCCCTCAAGGACATCGTCACCCTCGCCGCCGACCAGGATGTCGTCCCCGCCGCGGCCAAAGATCTCGTCCCTGCCACCGCCGCCGACCAGCACATTGGCTTCGCCGTCGCCGATCAACTCGTCGTTGCCGCCACCACCGACGACGTTCTCAATGCCGCCGAGGCTATCGGTGCCGATGTCGTCGATGAAGGGATTCTTCGCGAACGCCGTTCCTGCACCGAGGTGGACGTCGACGCCAGCGACGATGCTGGTATAGACGACGGTGTCCGTCCCCGGACCGCCGTTGAGCACGTCGTCGCCCTCGCCGGTACCGCCGATGATGACGTCGTTGCCGGCCTCGCCGAATACCGTGTCGTTGCCGGTGCCGCCATCGAGGATGTCGTTGCCGCCGCCTACCAGGGTGTCGTTGCCGGTGCCACCTTCAATCGTGTCACCGCCGCCGAGGCCAGCGAGCGTATCGTCGCCGCCCAGGCCCCGGATGGTACCACCGAAGGGCGTGATGCCGGTTAGATCGTCGGGCCCCTCGGTGCCGATGATCAGACGGCCGGTCTGTGGGGACGGGAAGAACAGGTCTTGGGGGAACCTCGGGTCGATCGGCTCGTCGACGGGGTCGAACACCAGTTCGAACGGGTTCGGCCCGAGGAAGGTGATTTCGTCGGGCCCCACCGTGTAGTCGACGTCGGTGTACTGGACGACGAGGGGCGGCGGACCTTCCGGCGCGCCTTCCTCGCCGGCGGCGGTCACGAATTCCTCCAGGCCGGCGAGGTCGTCGCCGGCGCCGTAGTCGTTCACCGGCGCAATTCGGTCTGGAAGGATGCCGAGCGCGCGCTGGAAGACTTGGATCACGTCGCCGACGGTGAGTTGGAAGGGCTCCGACGGCATGCCGGTGATGTCGGTGACGGTGACGGCAAACTCAGCGAGGTTGAGGGTCCGCGCGCCGGCCTCGGTGAGAACGATGATCTCGCCCAGATAGCCGTTGGCCTCGGGCATCAGTACGACGGTCAGCGTCTGGCCGTCGGCGATGTCGATGCCGCCCTGAGTGCCGCGGATGCCGATGGTAGCGACCGGCGTGCCGATGGTCATCGCCTCGGGGTCGGTGCGGGCGATCTCGCCGGAGACGAAGGTGAACACGCCCTTGACCACCGAGAGCGCCAGGCGCCCGTCGCCGGCGCCCGGATCGTAGATCATCTCGTCGAGCACCATGCGGCCGTTCTCTGCCATGGAGAACGACGTGCCGTCGGCGAACACGATGCCGATGGCACCGTCGGTGCCGGACGCCAGCACGTCGCCGGCGAACACCGGATCACCCTCGCCGAGTTCGGTGATTGTGCCATCGGCGCGGGTGGCGGTGACCGTCCCTTCGACGGCTTCGACCTGGCCGATGGGTTCAGCGGTGGCGGACTCCTCGGCTTGGGCGATCTGCGCCGGTGCCGCCGGTCCGGCCAGCTTGGCGGCCAACGCGCCGGGGTAGGACACGCCCTCGGGCAACGTCAGCGCGGGTGGCGGTTCGGCGGCAAAGAAATCGCGGATGACGGCGCGGCTGCCGTCCGGCGCGGTCAGCACCAGGTCTCCGCCCGAGCGAGCGAACTCAGCGTCGGCAATGGCGAATCCCGCCGGCAATGCGACGGCGCCTCCTGGCCCCACTTCCGCGACGATCACGCTCGAAGTACTGGAGGATGTCGAAGCCGCACTTCCGGCGCCCGCAGAATGCGGGCCGCCGACCGATGAGTTTGAGTCGAACATGGCCACACCGTCTGAAATGGCTCTCCCTGGATGGAAGCCCCCCGTCCCCCACAGCCATTTCCGCCGGCATCTGCTTGGCCGATTTGATTGTTCGCAGATGTAATAATTGTATTTCAACCTATCAGTTCAGTCAATGAATACAACATCGGTTTTGTGTATTAGTCAAACATCTGAAATTCATTTGTTATCGAGTCCCGTGGAGCGCGCACGAAGGTCGTGGCTCACTCCACTTGCGCGATCAAAATAACCCAAAATTGATGATGGCTGATCAACAAAGCGGCCCGGACGGCAGCGTCCAAACGGCCGAATCCGATGCTAGGTCTCCGCCGATTCGTCGTCCGAACGGAGCGCCCCGACATCGGCAATCGCCGCGTCCACCAGATTCAGCAGGTATCCGCCCTCGCCGAGGCCCGCGACGATCTCGCGGATCGTCATCAGGCGCGCCTCGACATCGCCGAGGTCGCGCGCCCGCGTGCCCAGCAGCCGCACCTGCAGGTCGTTCACCCGGCATTCCAGGTTGCCTCGCGCTCCGGCGCCCGGTTCGCCGAGGGCGGCGAGCGCCTTGTCGAGATCGCGTTTGGTCTCAGCGACCGAGGGCCCGTCATCGTTGTCCATTACGCCTCCTCGTGGGTTCCAGGCAGCTTTTCGACGAGATCATGAAAGGCGTCACCGAGGGCATCTGGATCGGCAAATCCACCACCGCCCACTCGGCCTGGTGATAGGACCACGACCGCTTCGCCGCCCTTGTCAGCCCTTGCCGTCTCTTGCGCGGCGGCGACGGCGGTGGCCAAGCCGCCATCTCGATCTTCGGCGATATGGATCGTCCGCACCCGGCCGGCGACGGCTTCCGGCATCTCCATCTTCGCCACCGCGGCGGCGGCGATCCAGTGCACCGCGTCGTAGCAGATCAGTGTTCGCGCTGCCGCCGCCGGTGTCGCCGCCGCGGCGTCATTGACCCACAGGGTGCCATCCACGCGTTCCAACGGCTCGCGGTGGTGGACAAGGCCAGGGAAGCTTTGGATGCAGGCCATCGCCTGCGGCGGCCCGACGCCGATGGCGCGGGCGCTGGCATAGGCGGCGGCGTACCGTGCGCCGGCCTCGCCCGGCAGCGCGGCAAGCACCGAGACGTCGGTGACCGGCACCTCCGCGCCGTCCATATCGTCGGTCAGCATGCCGCCTTCGACGTAAACCCCGCCGTGTGTGCGCCCGCACCCGGAGACCGGGATCACCACCTGCTCCTTCGCTGCCTTCAATCGTTCGAACACCTGCCGTCCCGCCGCGTCGTCGACGCCGACCACCGCCGCCCGCGGTGCCGTCTGTCGGTGGAACACCTTGACCATTGCCGCGACGGCCTCGTCGGCAGCATCTGTGCAATCGACCAACACGCCGACGTCGAAGGTCGCCGACGCCGTCAGGGTCACGTCGTACGGCGCCATCTCGAGCACGTAGGCTCCCTCCCCACCGAGGCCGTGCAACGCCAGGGCCGGCAGCAGCGCGCCGCCGCCGATCTCGGCCTCGCGGCCGGACACCTGAAGGATGTGGCCGAGCAGCGCCGCGGTCACCGTGCGGCCCTCGATGCCGGTGACACCGAGGAACGATGCGTCCCGCTGGGTGCGGACCAGCAGCTCGACGTCGCCGATGACCTCGCAGCCGGCGGCACGGGCGCGGGTCACCACCGGATGCGCGTCCGCGCCGTCGATAGCGATGCCGCCGCCGATCACCAGCGACGTCAGCTCCCGCCAGTCGCAGACGTAGAGGTTGACCAGCGGCACCCCGGCGTCGCCGGCGACGGCACGGCGATCCTCGTCGTCGTCCCACGCCCAGACCTCGGCGCCGCTGGTGTGCAGGGCGCGCGCCGCGGCCAGTCCGGCACGGTCCAGGCCGTGAACGGCAACCGGCAGGTCGGCGAAGGGAAAAACGTCGATCATGCTCGTCTCACAACGCCCGGAATCGGTGGTGCCCGGTGGCCGCGCGCGCCATTATGCTTGATTCGAGTTCGCGACCCAACGGGGGGAAAGCATGGACGAAAACGTCTTCAACATGGAGGTGCGCAAGTTCCTCAAGAGCGTCGGCGTCACCTCGCAACGCGAGATCGAGACCGCCGTCCGCAAGGCCATCGAGGAGGGTCGGCTGGCCGGCAACGAGAAGCTCGCGGCAAAGATGACGCTGACCATCGACGGGGTCGGCCTCGAGAAGATCATCGACGGCGAGATCGAACTGGACTGACGGCGGTAAGGGGCGCCGACGTCACACCTCGCGGGCGAGCGGCAGGTTGATCAGCAGGTTCTGCGGCTTGAGCCGCAGGGTCTTCGCCGGGGTCATCGCCAGCGCGAGGTAAACCGGCATGCCGGCGACGTCCGGGCGCATGTCAGAGGCGCGCTCGAACTCCAGGCGGAACAGCGAGAGGATCTGTTCGAGTCGCTCCTCGGCAACCTCCGTCCCGGCATAAAGCTCGTCAAGCAGCATCGACGCCTCGGCATCCAGCCCGACGTGCCAGCGCCAGCGCTCGTCGCGAATCTTCTGCACCGGCTGAATGCGCACGGCAGCGCCGAGGAAATGCTGCACCCAGCGCTCCAGAACACGGCACAGCGCGTCGAGCCCGGGACGGGTGAAGGTGACGTCGAGCACGGTGTCGTGGCGTTCGTCCCGCGCCCAGTAGAGGGCGGCGTTGTCGTCGGTCAGCACGTCGAGATCGATCCGCCGGAGCTGGGCGCCGCCCTCGACGATCAACCGCCCGAGCTCTCCGAAGCCACCGGTGGTGGCGTACATCTCGACGGTCTCGGTATCGGCCATCAGGATGGCGCCTTCGTGGATGGTCACCGTCTGTGGCCGGAACAGCGTCTCGCCGGCCCGAACCAGCATCGGGTCGGTGGCACCGTCTAGGATGTTGCGCACCACGACATGAACCATCTGGTCGAGGAACAGCGGCGCGACCGTCACCCGGTCCTCGCGGAAAAGGCTCGCATAGCACGCCTCGACGGTGCCGGCGCGGACGAGACGGCCGAGGAAATCGAAGAGCACCGCGTAGTTGTCGCGGGCGTCCGGGTCGGCGAGCGCGGCGAGGCGCTCTGCGGGAATCGCCATTCGGGGCTGATCCATGAGTTCGGCATGCAGGGCCCTTTCGGCGTTGCATGATTCTTCGACTGGTCGCACTTCGGGACGGGTGAGATAGGCTCGCAGGAAGTCGTCGGTCACCGCCAGGTGGCCGTTGGTGTCCCGCTCCAGGAGGTGAAAGCCGGAGTTACGCCAGAAGTCTGGCGCGGGCACGCCCGGCGCGTCAGTCGTCACCGTCTTCCACCATCTGCCAGATGCGGATGTCGGCGGCCATGCCGGTTGCCGGCATTTCGATGACGCGGACCCGCTCGATGATTCCGTCGGCGAGCATCTCGCGTTCGATGGCCAGCAGGGTCCCAGGCTCGACGCCGCAAAGCCCCGCGGTGGTGTCGATCTCGCCGCGCGCGGCGGCGGCAGCGGTCTCCCAGTTCGGTGCGCCATAGGCCTCGACAAGATGATTGGCGAGGTCGTCGGCGACCTCGTCCACCGTCTCCGCCGCGATCTCGACGACCCGCACGAGGGTTGCGAAGCCGAAGCTCTTGGTGCCCATCCAACCGTTGCGGAACGCCTGACGCTCCTTTGCCGACATACCGTCCGGATCGGCATCGACAAACGCGAACGTGCCGGTGACCGCCCACTCGCCAGCGCGGGCAGCGGCCGGAAAGGCGGTGTCGTCGGACTCGTCGAATCGGATGGTCTTGGGGAGTTTCATGACCACGTGAGTATAGAGTTCCCCGGAGACCGACGCGAGCGAGCGACAGGTATGGTATACTGGCGCCTCGCGCCGACTCGATGGGAGTCCATCTCGTGTCCACGTCGCGGGTCGTTGCTACCGTTTTCGCCGCCATGACGTTTCTTGCGGCGGCGCCGGTGCACGCCTTCGATCCGGCAATCCTCGAGTCCGTGGTCAGCGTTCTGCCCGACTGGCCTGAGGACAGCGGGCCGGCGCGTGCCGATCCGCAGCGCCTCGAAGTGCCCGAGGGAACTGGCGTCGCGATACTGGCGGGCGGTTACATCGCCACCAACGCCCATGTGCTCGGCCGCGCCACCGAGGTGCGGGTGCGCCTCGCCGACGGGCAGCATCTGCCCGCGGCAATCGTCGGCCGCGACACCGCCACCGACATTGCGCTCCTGCGTATCGAGTGGGACCTGCCGGTGCCCGCCTTCGGCTCGGCGCCACCCTTGGGCGACCGCGTCTGCGTCGTTGGCAACGCTTTCGGGCTCGGCCTGTCGGTGACCTGCGGCGTCGTCTCCGCGCGCCACCGCGCCGGTACCGGCTTCAACCCCATCGAGGACTTCATCCAGACCGATGCCTCGGTCAATCCCGGCGCCTCGGGCGGCGCCCTGGTTGACAGCGAGAACCGCCTCGTTGGCGTCGTCTCGGCGATCTTCACCAAGGGATCGGACGCCGACATCGGCATCAACTTCGCCGCCTCCATGGCGCTTGTGATGCGGATCGCCGAGGACCTTCGCGACCACGGTCGGGTGATCCGCGGCCGCGCCGGGTTCGGTTTCGCAGACCTTACGGACGAGCAACGCGATGCCGGGCTCGTCGGCGTCCGGGTCGTCAGGGTCCGCCCGGATGGCGCCGCCGCCCGTGCCGGACTCGCCGAAGGGGACCTCATCGTCTCCATCGCCGGCCGACCGATCCGGCAGCGCATGGAGGTGCCGGCGGCGCTCCACCTCCAGCGTCCCGACGTGCCGATCGAGATCACCGTCATCCGCGACGGCAAGACGCGAAACCTTACGCTGTCGATGGACCCATAAAGCGGCTTCGTGGGCTTTCCACCATGCGGAACCGGTCCGGGAATCGAGTCGCGTTCGGCCACGGAATCAAGGAAAATGGCCTCCTGAGGAGACCCGCGACGTGCCGCGATCGACTCTGCTGATCTGCCGCCATTGGGCGGCATCCGTCATACTTGGCGCCGCCCTGATGGCATTGGCGAGCGCGCCAGTGAACGCTGACATGTCCGGCCACGGCGGCATCGTTCGCGCCGTCGCCGTATCCCCCGACGGCAAGCGGATTCTGACGGCGAGCTTCGACTACACCGCCCGCCTCTGGGATTTCGTCGACCAGGTCGCCATCGCCGAGTTGGACGAACACGCGGGGCCGGTCAACGCGGTGGCGTTCGCACCGGACGGCAAGATGGCGCTGACCGCCGGCGACGACCGCGTCATCTTGGTTTGGGACCTTGATACGGGCAAGCCGGTACGCCGCCTCGAAGGCCATGGCCACAAGATCGTCGCGCTGGCGGTTTCGCCGGACGGCCGCCGGGCGGCCAGTGCCGGCTGGGACCGCACCGTCCGCATCTGGGACACGGAAAACGGCGCCGAGACGCTCGTCATCCGGCACACCACGCCGGTGAACGCCGTCGCCTTCACCTCGGGCGGAACGCGCGTGCTGAGCGGCGGCCAGGACGGCGCCATAAGACTTTGGGACGCCGCCGACGGCACGGCAAAAGGCGAGTTCGGCCGCCACGACATGGGCATCACCCGGCTCGCCGTGTCCTTGGACGGGCGTATGGCGCTGACCGCCAGCATCGACGAGACACTGCGGCTCTGGGACGTCAGGACCGGCAAGGAACGCCTGGAGCTGGTCGGTCATCTGGGGCCGGTGCTGGCCGCGGCGATCGCGCCCGACGGCGGCACCGCCGTCTCGGCCGGCGCCGACGGGTTCATCATCCACTGGGACCTGATCAGCGGCCTGCCGATCCACGCCTTCCGCGCCCACGAAGGCCGGGTGCGGAGCCTCGCCTTCTCACCCGACGGCCGGTTCGTGGTGTCGGCCGGCGCCGACGCGGTCGCCCGGGTCTGGCATCTGGCGACCGGCGACCGCATCGGCATCAGCGCGCCAACCGCCAGCGAGCCGAAGCCGTGGCTGACCAGCGCCCATCCCGGCGCCCGGCTCTATCGCAAGTGTGCCGGATGCCACACGCTGGTCGCCGACGGCCCCAAGCGGTCGGGCCCCCATTTCGAGGGGCTATTCGGACGGCGCGCCGGCGCCGTGCGCGGTTTCCGCTATTCCGATGCGCTGGTCGATGCCGAGTTCGCCTGGAACCGCGAGACCCTCGCCGAATTGTTCCGCAAGGGACCCGACGTGTTCCTGCCGGGGACCAAGATGCCGCTCCAGCGCATTTCCGACCCCGAGCGGCTGACCGAACTGCTCGACTACATGGAAGAAATCACCGGCCCGAACGGCGCCAACGGCGGCAACGACGCGGGCTCAAAGGGCCAGTGAGCGGTGCTTTCACCGAAGCGATTTATCGTTTATACTGAAAGGGATAGAAGTCCGGCATCGAGGGGGATGAAGCCATGAAAGCAATGTGGGCCGGCTTTGCCGCCATCGTCATCATCGCCGCCGTCGCCGGCATTGTCCTCGACAGCGCCCAGATGTCGGCTGGCGAGCAGTTCTCGACCGAAAGCACGCGCCTCCGCTGATCCGCCGCTCGCGCGGCGGCCAATCGATTAACGGCTATTGAGTTAGCGCTACTCGGCCGGCTGACCGGCGCCTCCCGCCGGGGCTTCGCGGGCCGCCGCGGCCTCGTCGGCCAAGGCCTTCTCGGCCCAAGCGGAATGGTGTTCCTTAGCCCAGTTCTCGTCGACGTAGCCGTCGGTCATCGCGTGGATGGCGTTCTCCATGCCGATGGTGCCGATGTAGATGTGGGCGACCATCAAAGCGCACAGCACCTGGGACAGCGTCGCGTGTGCCGCCTGCATCCACTGCATCATCTGCAGATCGACCCAGCGGAACGGGAACAGCAGGTTGACCCCGGTCACCGCCAGCACCAGGCCGCCGATGATGACCATCCAGAACACGGTCTTCTGGCCGAAGTTGAACTTCGCCGCTGCCGGGTGCTGGCCGGGAATGATCAACCCGCCACCCTTGATGATCCAATTGAAGTCGTAGCGGTCCCAAAGGTTGTCCTTCACCCACAGCACGAAAATCATCACCAGACCGGCCATGAAGGCGAAGGCGACGTAGTTGTGGATGTACTTGCCGTACTGCGCCAGCGCCGCGAAGCCTTCCTTGCCGAACACCGGTATCAGGACGTGCTTGCCGTAGAGCATGTTGACGCCGGTGATCGCCAGGATGACGAACGAGCCGGCGATCAGCCAGTGTGAGAACCGTTCGATGCCGCCGAAGCGCAGCATCTTGCGGCCCGAGTACCCGTGGGAAACCTTGACCTTGCCGCGTAGCTGATAGAAGCCGAAGACGACGAAGAACATCACCCAGAAGGCGATCGCGCCGACCACGGCGATGGGACCGTTGCGCCAGGCTCGCCAATTGTCGCCTTCCGACTGCACCAGCACGCCGGCTTTCTTGTCGGGGATCGACACCGTGCCGGCAACGCCCTGACGCACCTGCCGCCACATCTCTGCGTCGCTGACGTTACCCAGCGCCTGACCCGGTACGCGGCCCTCGGTCTGGGCCACGGCGTCCGAAACCAACACCGGAGAGCCGGTCAGACCGGCGGCGAACCCATAGGCGACCAGTACGGCAAACGCCAAACCGGCAACCATTCGTCGCGCGTTGGCAAGCGTCATTGTCCTCTCCCTCGCGTTGTTCCGGGCCCGATGATCACGGCGACCGTTGCAACGAGCCCCGCTGGCGCAGATCAATGTCCGAAACGGGCGGCCGAACATCCGACGACCGTTTCGTTTCTTCCCGACCGCCACCGCCGCCACCGGAGGCAATCGTGGTGCCGCCCTGAAGCGTGGCGCGGTTGCGCAACGCGCGCATCGTCTCCTCGTCCAGCGGCGCTTCCCGGGGACCCAGGTATTCGCCCTTCTTGTAGTTCAGCACCCGGCCCTGCTCTTCCGAGTCACAGGCGCCAAGAAAGATGGCCGAGAGAACCAGCGTCCCGGCCACGGTCATGAACCTCGTTCTTGTCATGTGCCACCCCCGCGCTGTGCCGTTCCCCCCCTCGGGAGGCCACCAGGACGGGGGACCGCCGCGAACGGCGGTCCCCTTCCCTGGACCCTTCGGCCGCCTACGAGCCGGACTTCAGCCGATAGGCTGTCCCCCAGCCCCAGGCGCCCGATCCGAACCCGCGGGCGACGACGCGCTCGCGGTAGATGTCGGACACCACGTCGCCGTCGCCGGCGAGCAGCGCCTTGGTCGCGCACATCTCGGCGCAGAGCGGCAGTTTGCCCTCCGCCAGACGGTTGCGGCCGTACTTCTTGAACTCGGCCGAGGAATGGTTCTCCTCAGGACCGCCGGCGCAGAAGGTGCACTTGTCCATCTTGCCGCGGCTGCCGTAGTTCCCGGCCTGCGGATACTGCGGCGCGCCAAACGGACACGCGTAGAAGCAGTAGCCGCAGCCGATGCACAGGTCCTTGGAGTGCAGGACCACGCCTTCCTCGGTCTGGTAGATGCAGTCCACCGGGCAGACGGCGATGCACGGCGCGTCGGAGCAGTGCATGCACGCCACCGAGATGGACCGTTCACCGGGCTTGCCGTCACTGATCGTGACCACCCGGCGGCGGTTCACCCCCCAGGGGACTTCGTGCTCGTTCTTACAAGCGGTGACACAGGCATTGCATTCGATGCAGCGCTCGGCGTCACATAGGAACCTCATTCTTGCCATGGTTCAGCCTCCCTACGCTGCTTCGATCCGGCACAAGGTGACCTTTGACTCCTGCATCTGCGTCACCGAGTCGTAGCCGTACGTGCCGCAGACGTTGGACGCTTCGCCCAGAACGTAGGGGTCGGCGCCGTCAGGATACTTGTGCCGGAGGCTCTTGCCTTCCCAGTGACCACCGAAGTGGAACGGCATGAAGGCCACGCCCGGGTCGACGCGCTCCGTGACCAGGGCCATCACCTTCACCTTGCCGCCTTCTGGGCTATGCACCCAGACTTGCTGGCCGTCCTTGACGCCGATGTTGTTGGCGTCGCGCGGATTGAGCTCGCAGAACATGTTCTGCTGAAGCTCGGCCAGCCATGGGTTGGACCGGGTTTCGTCGCCGCCGCCCTCGTACTCCACCAGGCGCCCCGAGGTGAGGATCATCGGGAATTCCTTGGAAAAGTCGTTCTTCTGAATCGACGCGTACTTGGTCGGCAGGCGGTAGGCCTGCATGTCCTCGTATGTCGCGTACTTGGGCAGCAGATCCCGCCGATTGGTGTAGAGCGGCTCGCGGTGCAGCGGCACCGGATCCGGGAAGGTCCACACCACCGCACGGGCCTTGGCGTTGCCGAACGGCGCGCACCCGTGCTTGACGGCGACCCGCTGGATACCGCCCGAGAGGTCGGTCTTCCAGTTGGTCTTGTCACCGGCGACCTTGTCGATGGCGGCCCGTTCCTCGGCGGTCAGGTCCTTGTCCCAACCGAGCTTTTTGAGCATCGCCATGGTGAACTCGGGGTACCCGTCCTTGATCTCCGAGCCGACCGGATACGAACCCTCGGCCAGAAGATTCTGGCCTTCGCGCTCGACGCCGAACCGGGCGCGGAAGCAAAGTCCGCCCTCGGCCACCGGCTTGGAGGTGTCGTAGAGGTTGGGTGTCCCCGGGTGGTTCATCGCCGCATTGCCCCAGCACGGCCATGGCAGACCATAGAAGTCACCATCCGCCGGACCGCCCTTGGCCTGCAGGGTGGTCTTGTCGAAGGTGGCCTGGTTGGCCATGTGCAGCTTGAGGCGCTCCGGCGATTGCCCGGTGTAGCCGATCGTCCACATGCCCTTGTTGAATTCGCGTGTGAGGTCTTCGACCACCGGCTCGTCGTCCTTGACGGCGATGTGTTTGAACATCTCCTTGTCGACGCCGAACTTCTTCGCGAACAGGTACATGATGGTGTGATCGGGCTTGGACTCGAACAACGGCTCGACGAACTTCTCTCCCCATTGCAGGGAGCGGTTGGTCGCCGTGCGGCTGCCGGAGGTCTCGAACTGCGTCGCTGCCGGCAGCAGGTAGATGCCGTCCTTGCGGTCCGGGATCACCGCGGAGAAGGTCGGATACGGGTCGATGATGACCAGCAGGTCCAGCTTCTCCATCGCCGTCTTCATCTCTGGGAGACGCGTCTGTGAGTTCGGCGCGTGGCCCCAGAAGACCATCGCCCGGACGTTGTCGGGTTGGTCGATCTTGTCCTTGTTCTCGAGGACGCCGTCGATCCAGCGGGACACCGGGATGCCCTTCGACTCCATGAGCTTCTTCGAGGCGAAACGGCCCTTCATCCACTCGTAGTCGACGTCCCACACCCGGCACCAGTGCTTCCACGACCCGGTCTTGAGGCCGTAATAGCCCGGCAGCGAATGGGACAGCACGCACATGTCGGTGGCGCCCTGGACGTTGTCGTGGCCGCGGAAGATGTTGGCGCCGCCGCCGGAAACGCCCATGTTGCCGAGCGCGAGCTGCAAGACGCAGTAGGCGCGGGTGTTGTTGTTGCCCTGGGTGTGCTGGGTCCCGCCCATGCACCAGATGATCGTGCCGGGACGGTTGTTGGCCAGCGTGCGGGCAACGCGTTTGAGCTGCGAGCCGGGTATGCCGGTCACCCGCTCGGTCTCCTCCGGGGTCCAGTTCTTGACCTCGGACTTGATCTGGTCCATGCCCCAGACACGCTGGCGGATGAACTCCTTGTCCTCCCAGCCGTTGTCGAAGATATGCCAGAGGATGCCCCAGATCATCGCCACGTCGGTGCCCGGGCACAGCCGCACGTACTCGTCGGCGTGAGCCGCTGTGCGGGTGAACCGCGGATCGCAGACGATCAGCGGCGCGTTGTTGGTCTCCTTGGCCTTCAACAGGTGCTGGAGCGCGACCGGGTGCGCCTCGGCGGCGTTGGAGCCGACCATGATGATGGCGCGCGAGTTGTGGATGTCATTGAGCGAGTTGGTCATCGCCCCGTAGCCCCAGGTGTTGGCAACACCCGCGACCGTGGTTGAATGACAGATGCGCGCCTGATGGTCGCCGTTGTTCGACCCCCAGAAGGCGTAGAACTTCCGGAACAGATACGCCTGCTCGTTGTTGTGCTTGGCCGAGCCGAGCCAATACACCGAGTCGGGGCCGGATTTCTCGCGGATGGCCAGCATCTTGTCGCCGACCTCGTTGATCGCCTGATCCCACGAGATCCGCTTCCATTCGCCGCCTTCCATCTTCATCGGGTACTTCAGCCGGCGTTCGCCGTGTGCGTGCTCACGCACCGACGCACCCTTGGCGCAATGGGCGCCGAGGTTGATCGGGCTGTCCCAACCGGGTTCCTGCCCGATCCAGACGCCGTTACTGACTTCGCCGACAACGGTGCAACCCACCGCGCAGTGGGTGCAGATGTTCTTCTTGATTTGGGCGGCCCCTGAACTCATCGCCTGGGCCTTGGCTTTCTTCACGGCACCTAGTGGCACCGCGGATGCGAGGGCGGCGCCGCCGGCAGTCAATCCCGATCGCTTCAGGAATGTACGGCGGTCGATCGAACCACCGACGACACCGGCCAGCGCTTTCTTCAAACGGGGGCCTCTCGCTACCCCGTTCTCCCTTTTGCTGAGCATGAGCCTCTCCTACAGGCGCGTTAGAATCTTGCCAGTTCGTAGTACTTGCGGACGTGTTCGGTTTCCCGGTAGCCGGTGCTCGCAGAACCCGCCTCGCTGGCGACCGCCGCGCGCGCCGTCCCCGACGACGCCACCGCGGTCGCGGCTCCAACCGCCCCGGCGGTTATTCCCGCCGCCTTGAGGAATTCCCGACGCGGGATTCCCTTCTTCTCTTTTTTTTCTGCCATGAAAGCCTCCTCTCTATCGGAACCCTGGGGGCCGATTGCGGCGCCCCAATTCGAGAGCGCCGGCAAGCGACCGGCAGGGCCGCTTCTAAGGTGGTTCGGCGTGGTCGACCGAACGCCGAACCGGCGGGGCTCAGTTCAACGGCCTGGCCCCGGCATCGGCCATCGAGAAGGCTTCCGCCTCGATGGCCATGAACAGGCGGCCGATCGCGGCCACCGGTACATAAAAGGCGGCCGATGGGGCCGCCTCCAATTCTTCGAAAAACTTGCCGGCCCAGGGCCGGAGGTGGGCGTCGAAAAACGCCCGCTGGCTCTCGAGATCGTCGATCTCGCCGAACCCGCCGGCGATCAACCCGAACATGACCTCGCAGAGCGTGGCCACATGATCTTCGGGTTCCGGGTTGTCGGGTACCCGGGCGATGCCGAACCGCTCCATGTCGGCGCGGACCGCGGCCAATGGTTTCTCGTGCAGGAATCCGGTCTGATAGAAGGAGCCGTACGGCAAGAACTCACCGCGCACAAGACCGATGAACAGCGCGTTGTACTCCCGCTCGACGTCGGCGGGGGTGGTGCCCCGCGACACGGCGCCCAGCGTCGCCAGGGCGCGGCCCATCTCGCTGTCGTCGCCTTCCAGCGTCGCGAGTTCGGCCAGCGTCTCGGCGTTCGGTGGCGCCGACAGCAGTTGTGAGAGAAGCGCGTAGAATTGGGCGCGAAGAGCCTCTTCTTCGGGCACCTCGCGGCGTCCGCGGACGTCTTCCGCCATTCCCCGTTCTTGGGTCAATACTTTCTTACCGCCTAATGAGGCGTCCCTCCCGATGGGGATCTCGGTGCTCGACGGGGGAGCGATTGGGGCCTTTGATCCCATGTTAGTACAATCTTACCCTGTGTAAAAGTCAACGCCATTTGCTAAGACAATGGCAGATAACGTCAAACCGGAACCCGCCATTTTCTCAATCAGTCAAAAAAACAGCGATAACAAAAAACCCCTAATGATTCAGTGGGCAAATAGCCCTCAACTTAACGGGTTCTTTTCGCTTGCTCGCATTCCCATTTGCGCGCGCAACATGTTTTTTTGCGACGCAGCAATTCAGCTTTCCTCCGCGACATCGTCTTCATCTGCGTCCGTGTCCGGTACATCGGCAACGAGTCGCCGCTTGTCACCATCGCCGGCCGCATCGGTGCTCACGTCCTCCGCGTCCTTTTCCGCAGTATCCGGGGTCGCACCGTCACCTTCTTCACCCGTTTCCGTCGCTTCGGCATGCCGGTCCGGCGCCGGCTTGCGGGAGCGCGGCGTGCCGTCGTCGCCGCTCAACGCTTCGCCGACGGCACGGGCGATCGGCGTGATGATGGAAAAGTCTTCGTCGTAGTCGTTGAGCCCGTCGAGGTTGGCGAACACCGGGTCCGTGCGCCACAGCCGCCGCAACGCCGCGCGCGTCAGCTCCTCCGGCACACCGTCGGCCAGAAACCCCGTGTAGTCGGAGTCGCCGTCCAAGGTCTCGACGGGCGGAAGCTCCGCGACGACGGCCTCGGTGGCCGCGCCTTCCGACTCCGCATCCGGTGTCGTTTCCGATGGCGGCGTGTCCGGAAGTCCGCCGCCGGAAGGGTCGTCGATGGCGATGGGAGACGCCGCGCCACCCCGCACGGGCGCCTCGGTCGTACTCTCTTGCTTCAGCCGCGACCAGCGGGCGAGCCGTCCCTCGCCACCGCCACTGCCATCGCTCAGCGGCCTAGCCATTTTCGGGTCCCCGGGCAAACCCACCCTTGCGGGGGTCGTAGGGCTTGCGCTTGCGCTTCCGGAACGGCACCTCGACGTGGTGCTTGTCGATAAAGGCGCGGACCCATGCGGCTATGTCGTCCGGCATCGGCACGCCGTCGACGATCTCTTCGCCGCTGTCCTCGTAGTCCTGCGCCTCGTAGGGGCAGGCGGTTACCAGGAACGGTTCCACCTCGTTGGCGCTATCGTCCTCGCCGGGCCGAAGCACGATGAACACCTGGGGCACCGGTTGGCCGAGATTGACCCGGTAGCCGTCGGTCTCGCGGGCGTAGAGCTCCAGATCCAACGTCGCGGCGTGGAAGTAGGACCGCTCGCCCTCTTCGCGCAGAAGCCGCCATTCGCCCACCGGTGGCGCGCCCGGGATGACCGCGACAGCGCGCCAGGCGTGATCCTGCCACGGGTTGTCGATGCGTCGCCGTTCCACCACAACGCCGGCGGCCATGCGATCGGTTGGAGTCATCGCACCGGCCCGCTCCACTCGTCGTCGCCGGCGCCGGGGACACGGGCCTTCAACGCCCTTGTTTTTCGTCCACCGGAACGCCTCCCATGACAGCAGTATGGGAACCGCACACGACGGGGACAAGACCCGCCGCCGAGAACATGGGACGAATTCCATATGGTGGAACAGGGGCGCGGAAAACCGGTTCCCGTTCCCATATTCGGTGATACCGTAACGCCGGTTCCGGACGGCGGAACCGTCAACGAAGAAAAAATGCGCGGCAAGTGGTGAGGGAGACGTCCGGGTGGACCTGAACGGCAAACGCGTCCTCGTCTGCGACTGCGACGGCACCATGCCCCTCGACGGCAAGACCCTGGCGCGGGCTTGTCGAGGCACCGATCTCGCGGTCAGCCGCCAGCTCTGCCGAAGGCAGATCGAGACATTCAAGGACGCGGCGGCAGCGGGCCGGCCGTTGCTCGTCGCCTGTACCCAGGAAGTGCCGCTGTTCCTGGAAACCCTCGACGACATGGAAACCGCCCCCGAGGCCGCGTTCACCAATATCCGGGAGCGTGCCGGCTGGTCCACGGAAGCCCCGAAAGCCACGCCAAAGATCGCCGCCCTGCTTGCCGAAGCCGCGCTCGACATCGAACCGACGTCGTCGGTGAGCCTGACCTCCGAAGGCGCCTTGCTGGTCGTCGGCACCGATGACCACGCCATCGAGGCGGCGAAACAGGCGGCCGGCCGGCTCGACGTCACGGTCCTACTGACCAAGGCGACGGACGTGTCGCCGCCCCGGTTGATGGATGTCCCGGTGTTTACGGGAAAGATCAAGGCGGCGCGCGGTCATCTCGGCGCGTTTTCCCTCGACATCGCAGGGTTTGCACCGGCGCAGCCGTCATCGCGGGATCATCTTTCCTTTGACGAGGTCGCGCAGAGCGGCACCTCGACCTGCGACCTGATCCTCGATCTTCGTGGCGGCACGCTGCTGTTCCCGGCACCGGAAAAGCGGGACGGGTACTTTAACCCGGATCCAGGCAACCCGGCGGCGGTCCAACGCGCGCTGTTCGACCTGGTCGATCTGGTCGGCACCTTCGACAAGCCGCGCTATGTCGATTTCGATGCCGATCTTTGCGCCCATGCGCGGAGCGGCATCACCGGCTGCACGCGCTGTCTCGACGTTTGCCCCGCCGGCGCCATCGAACCGGCCGGCGATTCCGTTGCCATCGACCCCTACGTGTGCGCCGGGTGCGGGTCCTGCGCCAGCGTCTGCCCGACGGGTGCGGCTGGCTACGCGCTGCCGGCGGGTGACGGCCTGTTCCGCCGGCTGCGCACCCTCGTGCACACCTACCGCGAGGGCGGGGGCAGCAATCCCGTTCTGCTGATCCACGAGTTCGGGTCCGGTGACGACATCATCGATGCCATCGCCCGGAGCGGGCGCGGCCTGCCGGCCAACGTACTGCCCTTTGCCGTCAACGCGGTGACCCAGATGGGCCTCGAAGGTCTGCTCGGGGCGATCGTCTATGGCGCCAACCGCTGCGTGGCGCTGGTCAACCCAGCGAAGACCGACGAGGCCGCGGGCCTTACCGGCCAGATCGATCTCGGCAACGCCATCCTCGACGGCCTCGGCTACGGCGCCGACCGGCTCGGTCTTCTTGAGGCCGCCGACCCCGACGCGGTTGAGCGCACGCTGTACGAAACGCCGGTTCCGCCGTCTCCGGCACAGGGCGACTTCGCGCCTCTCGGCCGCAAGCGGGCGCTCCTGCCGCTGGCTCTCTATCAGCTCCGCAAGAACGCGCCTGCACCGGTGGACGTGCTGCCGCTCCCCGAGGGCGCGCCCTTCGGCACGGTCGAGGTGCGCGTCGAGGGCTGCACGCTCTGCCTCGCCTGCGTCGGTGCCTGCCCGACCGGGGCGTTGAAGGACAACCCCGAAAAGCCGATGCTGCGGTTCCGCGAGGACGCTTGCGTGCAGTGCGGCCTCTGCAAGGTGACGTGCCCGGAGAAGGTTATCGTGATGGAGCCCCGGCTCAGCTTCACCGACGATGCCCGCAATCACATCGTCGTCAAGGAAGAGGAACCGTACCACTGCGTCCGCTGCGGCAAGGAGTTCGGCACTCAATCGTCGATCGAGCGGATGATCGAGAAGCTGTCCGGCCATTCCATGTTCGCCGATCCGGGCCGGCTCGAAATGCTGAAGATGTGCGAGGATTGCCGGGTCGTCGTCCAGTTCGAGGCCCCGGACCAGCCGTTCGCCGGGCCGCCGCGCCCGACGACCCGCACGACGGAGGACTACCTGCGCGAGCGCGAGGAACTGCGCAAGCAGGCCAACGAGTTCATCGCCGACCACGAGATCGCGCAGAAGCGCGACGACGGCGAGCCGACCTAGCGCAGGGGACTCGCGGCGCGATGAAAGCTTTCGGTTTGGTGGGGTGGAGCGGTAGCGGCAAGACGACGCTGCTGGTGCGGCTGATCCCCGAGCTCATCGGCCGCGGCATCAGCGTCTCCACCGTCAAGCACACCCACCACAGCGTCGAGGTCGACCGCCCGGGCAAAGACTCCTATCGCCACCGCGAGGCCGGGGCGACCGAGGTGCTGGTCGCGTCATCGTCGCGGTACACGTTGATCCACGAATACCGCGGCGAGCCCGAGGCCGACATGGACACCCTGGTCCGATTGATGGCGCTCGTCGACCTGATCCTGATCGAGGGGTTCAAGCGCAACCCGCATCCGAAGATGGAGGTCTACCGCCACGCCAACGGTAAGGACTTGTGGTGCCGCGAAGACCCCACCGTCGTCGCCATCGCCACCGACGTGCCCCTGCCCGACGTGGCGCTGCCGCAACTCGCCCTCGACGACGTCGCCGCCATCGCCGATTTCATCATCGATCGGTGCGGTCTCGCCGCCGAGCGCAAGGGCGCCGCGGAGTAGGCCATTACCAGACCCAGCTGGCTGGTTCCTTCACATTCGGCACGCCTGCAGACAGCAACCCCTCCGCGTCGAACCCATCGCAAACGGCTTTCAACGCGCGCACAGCGACTGGCGGCCCGTCGGCTCTTCTGTGGTTTTCAGAGCTGATTTCGTCGTTCGATTGTCAGCGGCGGGTATTGCGATCCGTTCTCACCCCTAACACTCGGGAATGACCGGATTTGTAGCACCAGAAGTATATTTCGTGATTGATTTCCATCATCAAAGTAATGATGGTTGATTTACTAAATAGATAGACAAAATAACACAATGAATGTATTATACAAATATTCTTCCAAGTCAACACGACATTATAGATATTAAGAACGAATATCAAGACTTGGAGAGTGGGGAGGCACGCACAACCGTCGGCTAAAACCTCTCGGGCGTTCGTGCCCTGTGTTACCTCTTGGCGGAGCTCCGGTTCCGACGGAGGACGCGCCGATGACTTGGGAAGTGTTCGTGATCTCGATGAGCACCATCGTCGGCATGTTCGTCGGTGGCACAGCGATGGCGAAATTGCTCGACACACTTGAACACCGGCACCCGCGAACCCATGACGACGACGCCTTTCGGCGTCCGGACCCGACACTAGACAAGACCGAGACGGTCCACCACCAGCCGACCTGACGAGCGGGTGGCGAACCCGGTCGCGCGGCTACACGGAGGGGAGACTTCAGGACGATGCAGACGTTTTACGAGTCGATCCGGCGCCGCGGCATCAGCCGCCGTGGCTTTCTCAAGTTCTGCAGCGTAACAGCGGCGTCGATGGGGCTGGCACCCACGTACGCCTCCAAGATCGCGCACGCGATGGAGACCAAGCCGAGGATCCCGGTGCTGTGGTACCACGGCAATGAGTGCACCTGCTGCTCGGAGTCGTTCATCTGGTCCGCCCACCCGCTGGTCGGCGACGTCGTGATGTCGATGATCAACCTCGAATACGACGACCTGATCATGGCCGCCGCCGGCCATCAGGCCGAGGCCATTCCCGAACGGGTGATGGCCGAGCACAAGGGCGAGTACGTGCTGGCCGTCGAGGGCGACGCGCCCCTGGCCGAGGACGGCATGTACTGCTTCGTCGGCGGCAAGCCCTTCGTCCAGAACCTGAAGCGGGCGGCGGAAGGCGCGGCTTTTGTCGTTGCCTGGGGCCAATGCGCGTCCTTCGGCTGCGTGCAGACCGCGCACCCGAACCCGACGCGCGGCACGCCGGTCCACAAGATCGTCCGCGACAAGCCGGTGGTCAACGTGCCCGGCTGCCCGCCCATCGCCGAGGTGATGACCGGCGTACTGTCGTACGTTCTGGCCTTCGGCCACCTGCCGGCGCTGGACCGCAAGGGCCGGCCGCAGATGTTCTACAGCCACCGCATCCACGACAAGTGCTACCGCCGCGGCCACTTCGATGCCGGGCAGTTCGTCGAGCGGTGGGACGACGAAGGCGCCCGCAAGGGCTACTGCCTCTACAAGATGGGCTGCAAGGGGCCGACCACCTACAACGCCTGCTCGACGACCATGTGGAACGAAGGCACCTCGTTCCCCATCGGCTCGGGCCACGGCTGCCTCGGCTGCTCCGAGGAGGGCTTCTGGGATCACGGCTCGTTCTACGACCGGGTCACCGCGATCCGTCAGTTCTCGGTCGAGGAGACCGCCGACACCGTCGGCGGCGCGGCGGCCGCCGTGGTCGGCGGGGCGGTCGCCGCCCATGCCGGAATGAGTGCGGTCAAACGGGCCCGCGACAACGCCGAGGCCCGCAAGGGCTAGCGGCTGGGCACGATGATAACGAACCCCATCGCCTAGGGTTTAGGGAGGGCAAACATGGCGACGATGCAGACGCCAAACGGTTTCAGCCTCGACACTGCCGGTCATCGGGTCGTCGTCGATCCGATTCCGCGGATCGAAGGGCACCTTCGGATCGAGGCCAACGTCGGCGACGACAACGTCATCCACAACGCCGTATCCACGGGCACCATGTGGCGCGGCATCGAGGTCATCCTCAAGGACCGCGACCCGCGCGACGCCTGGGCGTTCACCCAGCGGATCTGCGGCGTGTGCACCGGCGTCCACGCGTTGACCTCGGTGCGGGCGGTCGAGAACACTTTGGGCATCGAGATCCCCGAGAACGCCAACATCATCCGCAACATCATGCATCTGGCGGGTTATACCCAGGACCACCTGGTGCATTTCTATCACCTGCATGCGCTGGACTGGGTCGACATCGTCAGTGCGCTCAAGGCCGACCCCAAGGCGACCTCCGAGCTGGCCCAGGCGATCTCGCCGTGGCCGAACTCGTCGGTCGGCTACTTCCGCAATGTGCACGGCAAGCTGAAGGCGTTCGTCGAGTCGGGCCAGATCGGGCCGTTCAGCAACGCCTACTGGGGCCATCCGGCCTACAAGCTGCCGCCCGAGGCTAATCTGCTCGCCGTGGCGCATTACCTGGAAGCGCTCGATTTTCAGCGCGAGATCGTCAAGATCCAGACCGTCTTCGGCGGCAAGAACCCGCACCCGAACTGGCTCGTCGGCGGCACGCCCAGTCCGATCAACCTGGATTCGTCCGGCGCCGTCGGTGCCATCAACATGGAGCGGATCAACCTCTGTCTGTCGATCGCCGACCGGACGCTGGAGTTCATCCGCGGGGTCTATATCCCGGACCTCCTGGCAGTGGCCTCGTTCTACAAGGATTGGGGGGGCGATCGGCGGCGGACTCGCCGGCAAGGCCATGCTGTCCTATGGCGACGTGCCGCGGCGGGCCAATGACTACTCGGCCGAGATGCTCGACATGCCGCGCGGCGCGATCATCGACGGCGATCTATCGAAGGTCCACGAGGTCAACCTGATGGACCGCGACCAGATCCACGAGTTCGTCACCCACTCGTGGTTCCGCTACGCCGACGAATCCAAGGACCTGCACCCGTTCGAGGGCGTCACCGACATCAACTTCGCCCTTGGCCCCAATTCCAAGGGATCGAAGACCAACATCGAGGCCCTGGACGAGGACGCCAAGTATTCGTATCTGAAGGCGCCGCGCTGGCGCGGCCACGCCATGGAGGTGGGGCCGCTGGCGCGCTACGTCATCGGCTACGTGCTCGGCGCGCAGGGCAACAAGCAGTACGAGGAGGAGTTCAAGAAGCCGGTCGACGCGGTGCTCAAGCACCTCGACGTGCCGGTCGCGGCCCTGTTCTCGACCCTCGGGCGCACCGCCGCGCGCGGCCTCGAATGCGAATGGACGGCGATCAAGCTGAAGGAATACCTCCAGCGCCTGATCACCAACATCAAGAACGGCGACACCGCCACAGCCAACACCCGGATGTGGGGGCCGGAGACGTGGCCGAAATCGGCCTCCGGCTGTTCCTTCGTCGAGGCGCCGAGGGGCGCACTCGGCCACTGGCTGACGGTCGAGAACGGCAAGATCGCCAATTACCAGTGCGTGGTGCCGACGACCTGGAACGCGTCTCCTCGGGATGCCGCCGGCAACATCGGCGCCTACGAGGCGTCGCTGTTGGGGACGCCGATGGCCGACCCCGAGCAGCCACTGGAGATCCTGCGCACCATCCACAGCTTCGATCCGTGCCTGGCCTGCGCCTCGCACGTCATCACTCCCGACGGCCGTACGGCCGCGGTGGCGACGACACGGACCTGATTGGCGGGGGAATCATCATGGCTGACGTTTCGAAACGGGAGATGGGCTGGGGCGAGGACGCCCGCGACGACGAGGTCCGTGTCGATGCGGCCGGCGAGGTCGATATTCGCACCGGCGACGAAGGCGCCATCCACCGGATGTCGGTGTTCGTCTTCGAATGGCCGATCCGGCTGTGGCATTGGCTGATGGTGCTTATCCTGATCGTGCTCGGGGTCACCGGCTGGCTGATCTTCGATCCGCTGCCGTCGACCCCCGGTGAAGCCAGCGACAACTACCTCATGGGCTACATCCGGTTCATCCACTTTGGCGCCGGGTACCTGCTGGCCATCGCCTTCCTGTTCCGCGTCTATTGGGCGTTCGTCGGCAACCACCATGCCCGCGAAGCCTTCCTGCCGCCCGTTCACAAGGCGTGGTGGTGGAAGGGTATGGCCAACATGGCCGGATGGTACTTCTTCACCACCAAGGAGCCGCGCAAGTGGGTCGGCCACAACCCGCTGGCGCAGATCTCCATGTTCATCTTCCTGCTGTTCATGGTGTTCATGATCTTCACCGGCTTCGCCCTCTATTCCGAGGGCGCCGGCGCCGGAAGCTGGCAGTCGACCTGGTTCGGGTGGGTCATTCCCCTGTTCGGCCAGAGCCAGGACGTGCGGGTGTGGCACCACCTCGGCCTGTGGGGCCTGATCATCTTCGCGACCCTGCACGTCTACACCGCCGTTCGCGAAGACATCATGTCCCGCCAGAGCATGATCTCGACGATGATCAGCGGCGAACGCATGTTCAAGGACGACCGCGCGGCGTGAGCGCGGCAGCCGGGGGAGGACCGGCGATGGACGACAGCGGCGACGAGGTCCTGGTCCTGGGCATCGGCAATCCATTGCTCGGCGACGACGGCTTCGGCGTCCGCGCCGTCGAGGAGATGGAAAGGCACTACGTGATCCCCGACGGCGTCAGGCTGCTGGACGGCGGCACCCAGGGCCTCTACCTGGTCAACGACGTCCGCGCCGCGCGACGGCTGCTGGTGTTCGACGCCGTCGACTACGGACTCCCGCCGGGCACCCTGAAGGTGCTGCGCGGCGGCGACGTGCCGCGGTTTGCCGGAGCCGCCAAGATCGACATGCATCAGACGTCGTTCCAAGACATCCTCTCGGCATCGATCCTGCTCGGCGGCCGTACCGAGGATGTCGTCGTTGTCGGCGTGCAGCCGGCGGCGATGGACGGCTTCGACTGCGCGATCAGCGAACCGGTCGCCGCCGCCCTACCCAACGCCATCGCCGTTGCCGCGGAGGAACTCACGGGTTGGGGATTTGCGCCCAGCCTGCGAACGGTGGCCTCGGAGCCGGCCGCGGCGACGTGGGCCGTGGGAGCCTGACGGATGTGCGTCGGCATCCCCATGAAGGTCTTGGAACCGCGTGGCCGGTCGGCCCGCTGCGCCGGCCGCCATGGCAGCGGCCTTATCGACCTCTCGCTGGTCGGCCCGCAACCGGCCGGAACCTGGGTGCTGACCTTCATGGGCTACGCCAAGGCGGTGCTCGACGCCGAGGAAGCCGCACGGACCGAGGATGCCCTCGAAGCCGTGGACCGGGCGCTGCGGGGTGAGTCCTTCGACCATTTGTTCGCCGACCTCATCGGGCGCGAGCCTGAGTTGCCGAAGCACCTGCGCGACGAAGCGACAGGCGGCAGTAAAATAGAGCGATGAAATCGTGGCGCGATCTGGCATACTAGGAAATAACGCGTTGTTCGCCGGCGCGGACAGGGGGCTTGCCGCGGCTCTTCGGGTGCTGGAGCGCATCGCCGCGGCTCTGGACGCCCACCTCGTCGATGGCACCGCGCGGCAGATCGAACTCGCCGACCTCGACGCCGCGGCTCTGCGGATCATCGACGATGCTCTCGGCGAGGGCGAAGTGGTCATCGATCTGACCGACGGCGAGCGGACGCGCATCGTGGAGGCGACGATGGCCGGAGTCTGGCGGTTACACCCGGCGGCCCGGGACCATGAAGCCCTTCCGGGCTGCGTCGAGGTCGCCGGCTTTCCCGGGCGGGCGCGGGCGGCGCTCGAGCGCAGCACGCGAACCGATTTCGCCATCGAGCTCGACGAGGTCTACGTCTTCGGGACGATGAATGCGATGCCGGTGCTCGCCGAGGTCCGCGACCACGCCGAACGCTATCGGCCAGGATGTCCGGGTACCGCGGTCAACATCGGCCGCCTGCCGATGAGCCCGACCGACGAAAACCTGATCAACCGCGCCCTCGGCGACGGACCGGTCCAGGCCACATGCCGGGGGTACGGCATCAGCCGCGCCGCCAGCACCGGCTGCCGCAACGTCTGGCGGGCCCGGCACTTCAACGCCGACGAACGGATGCTCGCCAACGTCATCGAGATCGTCGACGTGCCGGAGATCGTCGCCGCCCCAGAAGAGGACATCCGCGATGGTGTCAACGCCCTGGCCGACGCCATCGCGGCCTACGCGCCATGACCGGCGGTCCCGACGCCTCGACACCGACCTCCGGAGTTCCGTGGGACCGCGTCGATTCGCTTTGCGCGACATTCCGCGCCGCTGCGGCGCGCATGCGGGACTTGCCCGTCTACAACCCGGCGCTCGACGTCGAGGCCGTGGGCTTCCGCATCTGGGAGGGCAACCTCTGCGGCGTGATGGTGACGCCGTGGTTCATGAGCATTGTACTTGTGCCGGTGCGCCCGGGGGCTTGGAGCGACCGGCGGCCCGGCGACAAGATCTTCTGGCGGCTGCCCTCCGGGCGCTACGAGTTTGTCGGCGGCGGCGGTGAGGGAGCCGGGCTCTATCTCAGCTGCTCGCTGTTCTCGCCGATGGCCGAGTTCATCGACCACGAAACCGCCCGCGCCGCCGCGGACGCAGCGGCCGAGGCCCTGTTCCGCGCCGACGACGATGAGGGTGAAGACGATGCCCGCGGTCGGGGCATCGACCGGCGCATGTTCCTCTCCGCTGTCGCCACACCGGGAGGCCTGCGATGAAACGGACCCGGCTTCTCGAATCCATCGCCTTCCACGAGGCCGGCCATGCAGTCGTCGCCTGGACCGTCGGTGTTCGCCTCCGCGAGCTGTCCATGGTCGAGGCGTTCCGCAACCGCGGGCGCGCGCCGCCGCCGCCGACTTGATTCGGACGCTGACGGTGTAACAAAACACGTCGTCATCGCCGCCATATTGCCTGTTGCACACGGCCAGCATCATATGCCTCGTCACATCGCATGACGGCTGTAGATACTGCTGCTGGCAGCGCTGAGTCGAGCTGCCGCTACGCCCATGTGGTTGTCGTTGCAGTTCTATCATCAGTAACGCAAGCATTGATGGACATAACTACTGTATATATATAGAGAGTACATGTAGTTACACTACTGCAGTTAACTACTAAGAAAGCAAGTGGTCAACGTAATTTGGCATCATAAGGTCGCATCGCCGCCGCAGACGGACGGTTCATTGGCGCCACCTATAGTAAGCAGTAATCGGGTTCTGCCATCCGGCGGTGCGATATTGCTCGATCACCGAGTTCGCACGTTTATAGGACGAAGACGAAGACGACGAATACGACTGAACTTTGTGCTTCCTTCGGCCTATCCGAGTCCACGACCCAAACGCCAAATCGATCGGTTCAGCCGTTTTTGCAGGACTCATTAATGTGACAGACCAACCGACAGACCACGCTACTCAGTCGGTAACAATATAGGCCGCATCTACGTACATCATAGGCG
>Ga0209459_10000100_pt1 | contig 29467 bp, 32 predicted proteins | sample WorMetG1aBELIZE1_FD_187419 | JGI IMG/M metagenome (GOLD analysis project Ga0209459, IMG submission 187419) | Marine gutless worms symbiont microbial communities from Max Planck institute for Marine Microbiology, Germany - Inanidrilus... ...
AGAAACCGATCAACAGGGGTTTATCAACAGTATCCCCTGTCCGACGATGGCGCGTTTGTCGACCACGTGGTGTCATTATGCAACTGGGAGCGGGCGCCGAAATGCTGGTGGGCAAGCGTGAAGCTCCTGGCCGCCAACGAGTACAATTTGGCCGCCGGCCGCTACAAGCCCACGGTCTCCGAGGCGGCTCCGGAAGAAGACCCGGCTGACCTGATCCGCGAGGTGCTGGATATCGAAAGGGACATCACCAAGGGGCTCGAACGCCTTCTTACAGAGGTGGAGAGCTGCTGATGACCGACCAAGCCGCGTTCAAGATCGAGTCCAACGACCTTTCCATCGCCGACATCTTCAAGAACTTCTTCTCGGTGCCCGACTTCCAGCGTGAATATGTGTGGGAGCGCGAGCATGTGGAAAAGTTGTTGGAGGACGTGCTTGACGAGTTCTACGATGAAGAAGGACGCCAGGTTCAGGGACCGGAGTACTTCCTCGGCAGCATCGTCACCTGCCGGGACGAGGACGGCATTTTCCAACTGATCGACGGCCAACAACGCATGACGACGATCTACCTCGTTCTCTGCGCGGCCTGAGACGCCATCAAAGAGGCGAGCGACCAGCCCACCCGGGTGCTCCAGGCCCAGATTTCGGACGTCTACGCCGATCCTCGAACGGGCGACGACATCGAGCGTCATCGCCTGACCCTGCAATACGAAGACAGCGATGGCATTCTGGAAAAGGTGGTGACGGCCGAACAAGCGGTCGCCGCTCTTCCCGAGACCACGGAATCGGTGCGCAAGATCCTCTCCGCCTACCGAACGATCCGGGAATTCTTCCGGGTCAACCTTCAGGACGATCCGGCGGAAATCAAGCGGTTCCTGGTCGCCTTCACCACCCGCATCAAGCTGATCCGTATCCTGACCCCGACGATCACCAATGCCTTGAAGGTGTTCGAGACCATCAACGATCGCGGCGTGGGCCTCAACGCCATGGATCTGCTGAAGAACCTTCTATTCATGCGGACCTCCCACGGCGACTACCCAAAGCTCAAGGATCGTTGGAAATCCCTGATCGACGTGCTGGACGGCTGTGGGGAGAAGCCCCTGCGTTTCCTGCGCTACTACATCATGTCGCATCACGAGATCGACTATCACCGCAGTGTGCGCGAGGACGAAATTTACGACTGGTTCGTCAAAAACGCCGACGCCTGCGGCATCAACGACGATCCCCTGGGATTTGCCGAGACGCTGATCAAATGTGCCCAAGCGCACGCCAACTTTCTGGCATCGAATGACAGCCAAGGCAACGACAACCGCTATCTCAGGAATCTGGCCCTGCTGGGCGGCGCACTGCGCCAGCACTACATCCTGCTGCTGGCCGGCCGCCACCTCCCGCCCCTCCTGTTCGGGAAGCTCTGCGCCGCCATCGAGAACCTGTTCTTCTGCTACATCATCAGCCGACCAAGATGTTCGAGCGGACCTTCGCCCGTTGGTCTCCGGAACTGCGCAAGTGCACGGACGAGGCGGCCCTGGACGATTTCCTCGACAAATACATCGTCAAGGACATGCGGGGCCGGGGCGACCGTTTCGATTTTGCTTTCCGCGAATTGACCCAGAACGGCATCCAGCAATACCGGATGCGCTACATTCTGGCCAAGCTCACACAGCACATCGAGGAACGGGCCTGGGGCAGCCCCACATACTCCCAATTGGAGCACTACACGGACAAATCGGTCCACGTCGAGCACATCCTGCCTCAAACCCCGACGCCGGCTGTCCGCGACGGCTTCGACCGGCCCGACGAGTACGACGATTTCGTGATCCGACTCGGCAACCTGACGCTGTTGGAAAAGACCATCAACACGTCGGTGTCCAACCGCGCCTATGCCGAGAAGGCGCCGGGCTATCGGCAGTCCTCTTTCCTGCTCACCAAGTCCCTGGTCGAGCTGCCGAAGGTCGGCGCCAACACCCAGCTGAACCGGGCCGTTGCCGACCTGATCCAGTTCGATGACTGGACGTCCGAGACGATCACACGGCGGCAAGAGATGCTAACGGCCCTGGCCCGCAAGGTCTGGAACATGCCGACTGCCTCAAAGGAGGCGGAGCAATGAGTTGGGCTACGGTTCCTCTTGGGAAAATCATCTCCTTAAAATATGGGAAAGCACTTCCTGCACGTGACCGAGATGAGACCGGGCAATATCCGGTTGCCGGATCTAATGGCGCTCAGGGCGCACATTCCCATTTTTTGGTTGATGGGCCAGGGATCGTGGTGGGCCGGAAAGGCTCTGCGGGTAAAGTTGTATGGTATGGACAACCGTTTTGGCCAATCGATACAACCTATTTTGTTGAACCAAAGATCAAGCTTGATATGCGGTATGTTTTCTACTTGCTCACCCACTTGCAGCTTGATCGTTTAAAAACAGTGACAGGCGTCCCCGGCTTAAACCGAGAGGATGTCTATCGTGAAGAAGTTCCTCTTCCCCCGCCATCCGAGCAGCAGCGGATCGTCGAGATACTGGACCAAACCGATGCCTTGCGGCGCAAGCGGACCGAGGCCGACGAAAAGGCCCAGCGTATCCTCCCGGCATTGTTCGTTAAGATGTTTGGTGATGCTGAAAGACACTGGTCCGAAGCGCCGATCTCGAAACTCGTTGAACAGCGAAAGGGTGCCATCCGTACCGGTCCGTTCGGCTCTCACCTGCGTCACTCAGAGTTCGTCGAGCAAGGCATCCCGGTACTGGGGATCGATAATGTGGTGACCAATCGTTTCCGGTGGGCAAAGCCTCGAGCGTTACCTCCTGAAAAATACAGGCAATTCAAAAGGTTTCGTGTCTTCCCGGAGGACGTCCCGATCACGATTATGGGAACAACAGGTCGAGTTTGCGTGGCTCCTTCCGATCTTCCGGAGTGCATGAGCACAAAGCACCTTTGCGTGCTGACATTCGATAGGCAAAAGGTTGAACCAGTTTACGTGTGGGCCGCCCTGCTTTTTGATCCGTTCGTCCGAGCGCAAGTCAAGTCGTCTGGACACGGGGCTATAATGGAAGGTTGGAACACGACAATCGTGAAGAACCTGAATCTCCGGGTTCCTTCGCCCGATTTGCAGCGTGAATTTGTGAAGCGTGCTCGCGCAGTTCTTTCACACGAAACCAATTCAGAGGTTTCTGCTGACAACCTCAAAAATGTGTATGAAGCGGTAACCCACCGCGCTTTCTCGGGTGACCTCACCGCAAAATGGCGTGAATCCCGCACCGACGAGCTGCTGCGGGAGACCGAGGAGCAGGCACGGATGATCGAAGAAGCGAATATGAAGGGAGCGGGCCGGACCGGGCACGGTCGGCCCAGGAGGACGGCGTCATGTTGACCACCTTGCGCCTTGGCAACTTCAAGGCCTTTGGCGAGGGCCAGCGGGCGCCCTTGAAGCCAATCACACTCGTCTTCGGCCCCAACAGCGCCGGCAAGTCGAGCCTGATCCACAGCCTGGCCATGGCCCATGAGGCCCGGCGCTCGGGTAACCTCGACATCTTCCGCACCGAGGTCGGCGGCACCGCCATCGATCTCGGCGGTTTCCGCCAGTACGTCTTTCGCCGCGATATCGGCCGGCGCGTCGAGTGGGCGGCGGAGATCGACGTGGCCCGCATTTCCGGCCGCCTGGGTGAGCTTCTCGCGCCGGTGAAGGCGATCGGTGTGTCCGTAACCTTCGGCATTCCGCTCAACGACGTCGGCGCCCCGACCCAGCCCCACCCCTCGGTCGGCACCTACGAGATCGAGGCCGACGGAACCACCCTGCTGCGCATGAGCGGACGACGCGACGGCAAGCTGCGGGTCGATCGCCTGTCGGTCGAGCATCCGGTGTTCCGGCAAGTACTGAAGGCCATCATCGAGTCGGCCACCACCACCGAAATCCGTCCCGAAGACCAGGAAACGCTGGACAACGCCGTCGCCGACTTAGTGCCGAAGCTGACCGCGAAAAGCGGCTCCTTCCTGCCAACCGGCCTCGAGATGCAGACCGACTGGGGCCAGGGAGCGCCTAGCCAGTCGATGCTGTTCCCAGTGGGGCGTGGCAGCCGGTCTCAGGACCTTTCCGAGGCCGTCGGCTTCTACCTGCCGCGCATCGTCAACGAACTGATCGAGGGACTGGGCGGGATCATCGGCGGGGAACTGGACCGCTTCCAGTACCTTGGCCCGCTCCGCTCGTTCCCGCCGCGTCACCTCGCTTTCATGGACAATCACGATCCCAACTGGCGCGCCGGCGGCGGCCATGCCTGGGAAGTGCTCCTCCGCAACGCGGAGGTTCGCGGCCAAGTCAACAAGTGGCTCGGCGCGGACTGGCTTCAGACCAAGTATCAGCTGACGACCCAGGAACTGGTGCCGGTCGAGCAGCTGCACCAGCCGGTCTCCGAGGCGGTTGAGATGATCCAGGACGACCTGCTCGACCTCGAAGTTGACTACGATGACCGATCTGGTGAGCCGTCTGGCAACTACCCAATCATCAAGGATCAGGAAGAGGCTGTCTCTACCATCCTCACGGCAATCGCCAACACCGAAGGGGACTTGTATCCGGAATTGATCCTGAAGGATCTGCGGACCGACACCATGGTCAGCCATCGCAACGTCGGCATCGGCGTCAGCCAGGTCCTTCCCGTTCTCGTCTCGGCCTATGGTTCCCGCGAAAACATCGTCGCCATCGAACAGCCCGAGATCCACTTGCACCCCGCCTTGCAGGCTGAACTGGGCGATGTCTTCATCCAGTCGGCCCTAGGCGAACAAGGGAACACATTCATCCTGGAAACCCATTCGGAGCACTTGATTCTGAGGATCATGCGCCGGATCCGCGACACCGCCGACGAGAAGCTTCCAACCGACTTGCCGCACGTCCGCCCCGAGGACGTCTCCGTGCTCTACGTGGAGCCGACGAAGAACGGTGCAATAGTGCGCGTTTTGGAACTCGATGACGATGGTGAGTTCCTCGATCCCTGGCCAGGAGGGTTCTTCGAGGAAGGTTTCAAGGAACGATTCTCGTAAGGTGGCTGCGGCGTGTTTTATGAATATTCCATCACCCCTGATGTCTTCGATCCGGCTTCTTTAGGCGGCAATCCGGCCACTGCGCTCATTCTTACCCAGTTGCTGCGGGGCATCTGCGAGAACGGGATGATCTCCGACCTGCACAAAAGCGGTTGGAGCAGGGACATCGCGAAGCGTGTCGAGGGAATCCCTTCACAGAAAACCAAAGCCAACGTGATGAAACTGCTGGAAGTCCTAAAGGACCGAAAACGGCTGGTCCGTCACCCAAAGGCAGCAAACGATCCGGCCGATGACGTGCAGTGGCTCGAACTGGCTCGGGAAGCTCATGGCCGCGCGCCCCTCGACGCCATCGTACTCACGCCCAATTTGCTCGCCAGCTGCGGAATTGACGACGAGATTTTAATCGGTCTCGATGATGTGCTGGATTCTGACCCGTGGCTGCACCGTCGGCGTTCGGCGACCATCAAGCAGCAGGAAGCCGACTATCGCAACCTCTTGCCGAAAGTTCTCCGACACGCCAAACGGCTCTGGCTGATCGACCCTTATTTCCGTCCCGATCGACGGCAGTGGACGGACACCATTGAGATCTGTGCCTCGTTGATGGGCCAGCGGGGCGGTGACGTGCTGCGGGGAATCATCGAGGTTCATACGGGGGACCCGGGCAAGCGCAACACGCCCCTGAGTCCGAAGGATGAAATTACCGCCTGGGACCAATGGAAGAAGGACCACTTCACCCCGAACTATCCGCACACACTCTCTGTTTCCATGTGGGGAAGCAGAGTAAATGGGGAGCGATTTCACGATCGGCTATTGATCACAGACCAAGTAGGTTTTCAGATTGCTGGTGGTCTGGATTGCATGACTCCTCCGATAGGAACGCCCTCGGATACGGTCTGGACTCTCCTGGACGAGAAAGATCGGCTCTTGTGGCTCGGCAAGTTCCAAGAAGGGACGAGCCCATATGACCGGATCACGACATGAGTGTTCGGCAGAAACTGGAAAGACAGGCTGATGGCAACGCTAATAGAAGCGGATGACGGGTTGCCGGCCGAAGAAGTCGGTGCTTGGGCCAAGGAGAAGCACGATCGGCTTCGGCGGTACCTGGTTCTCTCTCGCGGGGCCCGCAACAAGTTCATCAACGGGAGATCGAAATCAGCGGCCTTTGTGGATTTGTTTTGTGGTCCCGGACGGGCACGTGTGAGAGAGACGGGGGAATGGATCGAGGGAAGCGCAGTAGCGGCCTGGACGATCAGCCAAGAATGTGGAGCGCCGTTTTCCGAAATCTATGTCGCCGACATTGATGATGAGCGGCGTGCGGCGACCATCGCGCGTCTGAAACGCCTGGAGGCTCCGGTCAAGGAACTCGCCGGTTCAGCGACGGACGCTGCTGGCAAGTTCGTGAAAATCGTAAACCCCTACGGCCTTCATTTCGCCTTCATCGACCCGTACAGCCTGGGAGCCATGGATTTCAATATCATCCAATCGCTCGCAACGCTGAAGCACATCGACATGCTGATCCACATCAGCAAAATGGACCATCAGCGCAATCTCATGAGCAACCTCCTGGCTGATGAGTCGGCTTTGGATTGTTTCATACCAGGATGGCGCGATCGAATTGAAAGGGACCGATCCCAGCAAGAGATACGACGTCAGATCGTGGAATATTGGCAGGAGTTGGTCACAGGAACCGGCAAGCGCCCATCAACGGACTGGGACCTGATCAGAGGTAGCCGGGGACAACACCTTTACTGGCTTCTTCTTGTGGCTGAACACGAACTGGCCCACAAGTTTTGGAAAGTCACGACGGACGACGGCCAGGGGTCATTTTCGTTCTGAATGGTCAATAGGCCGGTTGAATTTTAGGATATGCGTTCCACGTCCGCCCTTTGAACACCCGACCGTTCGCCTTCTTGTGCCGTTTGACGCCATCGGCGCCCCATCCGCCCCATTGCTTGAAGAAGAAGGCGACGCCAGCCCTGTCGGCTTGGCGCTTGACGTTTTCGACCCAGGTTTCCTCCATCGGCCGTGCCTTGTGGCCGGACTCGCCGCCGACGATCACCCAATTAATACCGGATAGGTCGAGCGGACCGAGGTCTTCGAGCAGCGGCTCGACGGACAGGAAGCGCACCGTGGCGTCGACTTGTCTCAGATGGTCGATACGTGGCACGCCATACGCCCTATCCTCAACTGAAACCCCCAGCCAGACGTTCGGCGGGCAACAGCGGGATGCAAAATACTCTGGGAGCCGCTCCGCCCGCTTGGTCAAGACCTGATAGGTGTGCTGAGGGGTCTGGGTGATCACCGCGAACACCTCGTCCAGGAAGCTGTCCGGGATGTCGTGGTGAAACAGGTCGCTCATCGAGTTGACGAAGTAGACGGTAGGCTTGCGGCGCTTCAGCGGCTGGGCGATACGCTCCGGGTGCAGGGCAAGCTTGAAACCGTTGTCATAACCGGAGGCCCCCATGGCATGCAGACGGCGCGCCATCACCTCGGCGTAGCAGTGTTTGCAGCCGGGCGAGATCTTGGTGCAGCCCGTGGTCGGATTCCAGGTCTGTTCTGTCCATTCGATCTTTGAATTTGTGCTCACTGGCCTCTCCCCTCGGCCATATTACCGCCAAATAACCAAATATTAGCTATTTCAGGTTGATAAGAGATTAATGGGTCCATCTACCGCGCCTTCCCCCCAAATTTCTCAGCCGTCCGCATGGCCCCAAGGCCGAGCAGGGACAGCAGCACGGTGACCAGGGTCTCAGTGCCGGTCAGTTCTGGCAGCGCCGTCACATGGGGAAAGAAGTTGACCGTGACCCAGGTCAGCAGGTCGAACAGGATGAAGTGCCAGAGAAGTGCTGCGCCACAGACCCAGCCGATGAACGGCCGCCAGCCGGCAACGAAGATAGAGCGGTGGCCGGCCTCGATCTTGTTGAGTTCGATTTGAGCCAGGCTCGGCTGCATCATCATCTTGGCCTTGATGATCTCTGCGGCCTGCTTCTCTTCGTCGGTCTCGACGAAACGGTCGATGATGTTGGCCACACCCTCGGCGGCCGAGACGATGCCGCTGCCAATCAATTTGTCCAGCATGGCTCAGCCCTCCACGATTTCGAAGTGAACGAGATCGTCGAAGCTGTTGTCGCGGACCTCAGTGTCGCGATCCCAGTCGCCGCCCCAACGCAGGGTGATACCCATCGCCTTGGCGGTAGCGAGGACATAACCGGCCAACAAGGTCTGGCGCTCACGGTCTTCCCAGTCGATGGGATATGCAGCGACATCAGCCGCCAGGGACGGCTTGGCGTTATGCTTGCTGTGCGGCCACAGGGTTTTGCTTTTCCCCTCCGTGACCATCTGGGCCTGCCGGAACCGATCCCGATGACCTTCCAGGATCGTGCAGCCAAACTCGGCCACGACAATTTCAAACACTCTCTGCAGCCGGGGATCGCAGGTTTCCAGCTTGGTGAGCGACTTTTCAGAAAACTTGGGCATCAGTTACCTCCTCCGAACAACTTGAGCTTGATGGCGACGCCGGCCATGAGGGCCAGCAGCAGACCGGTGGTGACGAGGCGGACGATGGTCGACCAGGCGGTATGCTTGGCGACGCGTAGCGCCCCCAGCAAGGAACGCAGATCGCGGATGTCGCCTGCGGCTTCCTCGTCGACCAAGCCGACATTCGCGAGGGCCCGTTTGGCTCCCCGCTCGGCCGCCAGTTCGAGCAGTTGCTCGAATTCCTCCTCGGGCATGGCGACATACCCGTCCTTCGTTGAAGGGCAGTTCATGGTGTTCTCCAGTTTGTGTTTGATCAGGCAGCCAAGTCGGCTTCGTGGACCCGGACGTCTTCGCCGACGGCAGTGATTTCCACCTGTTCGCCACGTGGGCGAACGGCGATGACCCGAGCCTTGGCGCTCCAGGCTTCTCCGGGGCCGAAAGCGAAGTGGCTGCGTTCCTCGGCGGTGCCGGTGTAGGGAAGGAAGCCGAGCGGATCGAGAACTCGGAGCGTCCGGTCTTCGCCTGCCACAGCCTCCACCCGGAACGGCCCCGCAGGACTGCCGTCTCGACGGCGCAGCGCGATGTAGTGTTCCTGACCTTCGGCCCATTCCAGTTGTTCCGAGATCGTCAGCACTGCCTGGACTTCATCCCAGGCGACCACCTCCCCACCCAGCCCCCAGCGGGGCATGTCGTGGGTGACGGAGACCAGGTCGCCGTAGGTCGGGATCAGGCCGTCCAATTCAGTCATCCACGAGACCAGCTTGCGGCGATAGCGGTTGTCCGCTGCCATATAGAGCCCTTCGCGGGCCGCCTGGGATTCGTCGGTGCAACCGAACAGGATCACCTTTGCCGGTTTCTCGGCCGCGCTGTCGGGCAGGCTTGCCGTGATCTCATCCGGTTTCCATGTGCGGGCGTTGAAGAACTCGACGGTGACTGCATCGGCAGTGTCCTCACCCGGCATAATGTACTGGATACGGAAGGAGTCCTTGACGATGTTGCGGGGCCCGAACATGGCCACCGGCAAAGTCTGAGGCGCATCGCGAAACAGGCGAACGATGCCACTCTGAAGAATGGGCACCGCCCGGCCGCAGCGGGCGATACGGGTCAGCGCCTCCCATACGGTTATGGCACTGTCGAAAACACCGTCGAAATTGTCACCCCGCCCGGTCCAGATCTGGTCCAGGGCATGCAGCGCCGACAGGTCGATTCGACCGTCCGTCAGGCCGGCACCGTAGGATGCCCGGCCAGCATCTGCAAAGGCCCAGGCGATGGAACGCGTCGGCTGCGGCGCAGACCAGCCCGAAACCGGATCCCAAACCTGCAGCCTGCGGGTGACCACGCAGTTGATCATTCGGGACGAGCGCTGAGACAGATTGTCGGTGGCCCGCATCTTGACCGCAAGCAGGGTCACGTCGCCGAACTCAGGCGTGCCCTCCAAGTAGGCGCGGAGCGCGCCCCAGCGTAGTTCGTGTCCCGCCCTAGACGAGGTGTCGATCGTATCCAACCGGATCATCCGAACCTCGTAGCGGCCCGGCGCAACGGCATACTTGTAGCTGAGCCGCAGCGCGCTGTTGGTGGCCGCCGAGTAGCTTTCTGTACCCAGCATCATCCAATCGCCAACGGCCACTCCGTCATCGTCGATGGCTCTGGCTTGTACTTCCCACTGAGCGCTCCGGGTATCGAGCCCTCCGCCGTCATTGGCAAAATAGAGACCTCGAGCAAACACCACATCGATGCCGATATGACCGGCATTGGTTTCGGCGGGATTGGCGGTGAAGGGGCTGATCCAGTCGCCGCCGTCGCCGGTGCTGCGAAGTTCCTGCCCCGCAACCTCGGGCGCAGTGACTACGTCGGTCTCGAACAGGGTGACGCTGCCACCAGGACCGACGATCTCCGTCTCCACCTCCTCGAAGGAGGCAATCGGCGTATCCTCGATGCGGACCTGCTCCAGGTCATATTCGCCCTGGCCGATGACATGAAGCTGGAACAGATACTGCTCGTTGCCGACGAATTCCTGATAGGGCTGGGTGGCGAGATCGGGATAGATCAGATGGCGGCCATAGAGAACTGGGATCGGCTGACCGAGACGGGCCTCGTTGCCTTGAGCCGACAAGGAATAGGTGGGACTAGGAGCTGGCGGCGCGCCGACCGATCCGAAACTGAGTGACGGCACGGACGGCTTGGGTGCCGGCACGACGGCATTGATCAGCGCCATGCCGGCGAGCGAGATGATCGCCCCACCGATGGCCTGCTGCAGGACGCCAGCGCCAATACCAAGCGCAGCCCCGGCGTTGGCGGAAATGCCCATGGCCGCGCCTAGCGGACCACCAAGGGCAAAGGACGCCACCATGACGGCAATGGAAAGCACAGTACGCAGCGGGTTTTTACCGCCCCCACCACCTCCACCACCACCCTGAGGCAGGGTCACGAAGACAACAACATCGCCGTCGGCGATAACCTTGGAAGACCAATCAGCCCGCAGAACAGCGTTGCCGTTGTGCAGGCAGATGGTCGGGCGATCGAACCAGTCGGTTTTTGTCCCTGTCCGGGCTACGCCCGTCCTCGCCTCTTGGATCCCCTGGTCATCGAGCCATTGGGCAATGGTGATCGGACTCAGTACCGGGCAAACCTCGCGGTCCCGATCCGGCTGGAACGGGTTGCGGATCATTGTCACGGCGGCGAGCATCAGTTTTCCCCGGTGAAACGGTAATAGCCTTCAATGCGCCAACCGTTGGCAGCTAGTGCAGTGACACTCTGGAACGCCACACCTGCCTCCTGGGCACAGTGCAGGACCCCACCACCGTCCACGTCCAGCCAAACGCCGACATGGATCGGGTAGCGGGCCTGGCGCATCAGCACGCAGTCTGCCTCGGCTGGAACATCGACCTGGACCCAGCGCTTCCGTTCCGGGTGGTCGCGAAAATCCCTGGCAATCGCGAGCAGATCCTCGGGGTTGGCGATTGCCGGCAATAACCGACCGAAATGCCGTTCCTGAACCAGGCAGACGAAAGCCCAGCAATGAAACGCGTCTGGCCCTTCCCCCGTGGCGGACCACGGGAGGCCGATGTAGCTTTCTGCCCAATGCATGTTAAGATTGATTTTCTCTTTGATTCTTATGCGGAGAATGGAATGTCTCTTTCCCAGACCAAGCACGTCACCTCCGTCAGGAGAACCATTGAGGTTTCAAAAGACGGCGGTGTCGAAACCATCCTTGAGGTGTCCACCGACCTAGAGTTGGACGCCACCAAAGAGGGCTTTGATAGCTCTTCATTGGACGACATCGTTGATGCACTTGTCGAAGAGATGAAGAATGCCCCCAGCATTGACCGGGGTGTAATCAAGACGGCCTAACGGGTCAGTCCAGGAAAGCGCTTCGCGGTGTAGGTTTCGCTGGGGAAGGTCTTATTGCCGATGTCTAGCATCCGCGCCCGCCCTGTTACATGGAGCGCGTTGGCCTCGACCTCGGTCAGAACCAGCGTGATCGGCGGATCCATCTGTGGCCCTTCCAGATCGGCGGAGAGATAGGGCCGATAGGTGATCTCGATCTTGTCATGGGAAACGGCCGCCGTATCTAGATGGCGGACGATCTCACGAGAGACGTTGTCGAGCGTCACCATGATCTCGGGTACCGGCGCGGTGTCGATGGGCGGAAGCGACAGATCGAAGGCAAGCGCAACGAAGGTCACCATCTCGCCACCGCTGATCGGCGCAGAGGGCTCCAAGCGCGCGCTCAGATCCCGATGGTCTCGAACCACACGAATGGCGGTCGGGTTGCCATTGTCATCTTCAAATGCCGGGTGGCGGAGTTCCAGCGTATGCAAGATCACGACGTCCGATGGCGCGGCCGCATAGGCCTCGCGGATCGCTTGGCTGAGCGTTGGATCAGGCATACGGCTGGAGCTCCGGGCACAAAAAACCGGCTTTCGCCGGCATGGGTGGATCAGGATGGTATCGAACGGACTACCAGGTGAATTCCCGGATCGCGTCCAGCGTGGTGAGATCAAGGATCGCCAGTTCTGCCTCGTCGCTCGCGGTGCGGATCGCTTCCCGCTCGGCATAGACATCCTGCAAGGTGGTCGTGTCATTCAAGGCATCACGCTCACGAGCCCGATCGACCTTCCAGTCGGATGCGGCAATGCGGTCGCCGGCCTCGGTTTTCACCTTGCGAATGAGCGTATGTCGTGCCGCTTCCAATTCCGCCGCCTGTTGCTCGGCAACCTGATCGGCATCGAGTCTGCGGACCTCGTCGTCGGTGACGCCACCGTAGCGGTCGACGACCTTGCCGTCGACGAGCTGGAACCGGTGGCCCAGGACGGACTTGACCGGCAGCTTGTAGTCGCCATTGGGACCGATCACGCCCCAGTCGTTGCCGTGGGGAAAGCTGATTTTATCGACCATGTTCAGTTACCTCCGATGATCGGGACGATGTAGGGATAGTTGGTGGAATGATAGGCGCTGTCGAAGATGTAGACGTTGAAGCCCGGCACCTTCGAGCTCATGTCGCCCTTGTCAGGGATCACGTCGAACACCCGCTTGGTGTCGATGTGCGACATGTAGATGCCGTAGCCGCTGTCCGAGTTCGGGCTGTACGATAGCATGAAGTCGCTGTCTCGGATCGGCGCGAAGGACCGCCCGTAACTGGAATCCTGGTACTGCAGGAAGACGTACTTGCCGTCTGAGACCCGGATCAGGAACACCTCGGCACCGGCCCCGTAGTAGTAATAGGGCTGGTAGCAGATGACGTATTTGCCGTCGTTCGAGATCTGGAAGCGGAGCCCGTTCCGGTCGCCGGCCTCCATTCCGTAGGTTGTGGTGGTGCTGAGCGTGTGGGTCGCCTCCTTGGTGAAGCCGCCAGCACCGTCTGGCGTGAAGCGGTCCAACATGCAGTAGCTGTGCGGCTCCATGCGCACGACCAGGATCTTGCCGTCGTCACACGGGATCACGACACCCCGATAGAGACTTTCCGAATACCCTGCCGAGTTGGCCGTCCAATCGAAGAAGGTATGGTTGGCCTCATCGAGACTGTCGAACCAGGAACGCCGATCAGTGGCGCAGGCATCGAAGGGCGCGACGTTGGCATAGACATGCAGGCGCATGGCCGTCCCGCCGTTGGTGTTTTCGTTGATCACCAGGGTGCGGGTTTTCTCGTTGTAGCCGATCATGCCGTACTTGTTGTACGTCCCGAAGTCGTTCTGGGCGTAGAACTTGGTCCCCGTCCAAGCCAGGTGCCAGCCTTCCGTTCCGGTCAGACGGCCAGGCGCGATCGCCCTTGGTGCGATGCCGGCATACTGGTTTTCCATGAACAAGGCCAAGTTCCGGTTGGTCTTGTTGTTGACCCAGACACCGACATTACGGAGAGCCGTCGCCGAATAGGGGCTGGCGCGACCGATCATGGAGCCATCGGGACCGACGGCCAGAGCCAAGTGACCCAGGTGGCCGCAGCGCGCCGTGCCGTCACCGTAGGAGGTGTCGGTCGAGCTGATATTCGAGTTAGTCTGCCCGTAGGAATACCAGTTGTTGAAGAACTCGGTGCCGAGGCTGCTGGTGCTGCCCTGCATGTAGCCGCTGTCGTTGTAGTGCTGACGGCAGAGCTCCTGGAGATAGTGATTGTAGACCACCGTGCCCCAAGGCGCAGAACTGCTCATGGTCACCACGGAAAAGGCAGGCCGCTTCCAGGGATCGAGGAGATCCCGGTCAAGGTGCCGCTGCTGTTGCTTGATCGCGTTGAACGTCAGGATATCCATCGTCAGACCTCCGTGATGGCGTCGATTTGCCCATAGGGCGTGTAAGAGAAGGAAAAGGACCGGGCATAGGCGATGCCGCCGAGCGTCAGGGTCTCGTCGTAACCGGCCATGGCCCCATCTTCGTAATCGGTGATGTTGTCGATCAGGCGCGGACCCTGCTGGATGCTGACCACCTGCCCGAGATCGTCATAGGTCACGTCGCCCGCGACGATGCTCCCGGTAAAGAGGGCCGCATTGGCCGCATCGACTGAGTATCCGGCTCCGGTTCCCAGATAGTTCCCGAGGTTGACCTCGAACTCGGCCAATTGGTCATTGATCTGGGTTTCCAGCGCATTGTTGAACGCTTCGATGTTGGCGAGCGCCGTGTTCAGGTCCGCCACGATGGTGTCGTTCACGAACCCGGTCGCCGTCGCCAGCCAGAGCGTGTTGATATGAATCTTCAACGCCTCGGTGATAGCCTTCAGCTTGGCCGGGATGTCCTTGGCCTTGGAGTTGCTAAAGATATCGATGTCTTCGTCGAACGTCGCAAACGGCGTCGTATCGGGAAGTTGTGGAATGGTCAGGGGCATGGATTAAATCTCCGTTCCGATGGTCTCAAGGATGCGATCGCCGAAAGACTCCAGGGTGCGCTCGCCGACCATGACGTCGCCGGTCACATCCATGTTGCGATCATCCCGATTGAGCAGAAGCCAGCGCTCCTCCCCGCCGAAGGGGATGTCGCCGAACCGGCTGGCCCGGGTCAGCATGAGGACGCCTTCGCCGCTGAGATCGGTCGAATAGAAGCCGACGGCCTTGGCGACGATCTTGGCCTTGAGCGCACTGAACGCGGCCGGATCCTGGACGTCTTCGATGAGCTCGGCCGCCTTCACCATGAGGGCGAAGTCGTCCATGCGCAGATCGGGTGCGTCGAGCTTGGCCGAGATGGTGGCGACGGCGTTCGTCTCTGCCAGTTTCAAGGTCTGATAGTGGGCAAGAGTTGGCATGGGTCAGCCTTTTCAAAAGAGTTCGATGCCGAGGGTCCGGTAGTCCGTTCCCCGGCGGGTCGAGACGATCAGGGTTTGCAGATCCAATCCCGTGGCATCGGCGACGATGACGGCGGCCGCTTCGGCGGCTGTGGCGCTGGCTTCGGCCTTGCCAGCCCAAAAGAGCGTGCTGGCCTCCGCCGTTTGCGCGGCATCCTTGGAGCTGGTGGCTGCACTCTCGGCAGACAGTGCGTCGGTCGCCGAAGTCTGGGCATTGGAGGCAGACAGTGCCGCATTGGCTTCGGAGGCAGCCGTGCTCTCAGCCGAAACATCGGCAGCCGTTGCGCTGGCTTGGGCAGCAGCTTCACTCGCCCCCGCAGCGGAGGCCGATTGGATGGCTTCAAGGGCGGATTGCTCCGCCAGTCCCGCCGATTGGATGGCACCGGCCTCGGCAAGTCCAGCTTGGGTGTTGGATTGCTCGGCAGATGCAGCAGCTCCTTCGGTAGCAACCTTTGATGCCAAAGCGCTGTCGGCACTGGACGCCGCAGCATCGGCGCTGTCGGACGCCGACTGTTCACTTGTCAGGGCATTGGCCTCTGCAGCGATGGCCTGGGCAGCGCTTGCCGCTGCCGCTTGTTCGCTCGCACTGGCCGCATCCGCGCTTGCCGTGGCGACCGCCTCACTGGAGGCCGCCTGGGCGACCTTCTCTTCCAGCGTGGTCAAGCCGGACTGGAGCTGCGCGTCGACATCGGAGAGAACGCCAGCAACGCTCTTTAGGGGAACGCCATCGGTTTGGACGGAGGTCGCCACGTCGCCGTGGACGATCTGATGCAGCAGTTGTCCGTCCGCCGTCACCTGGGCGACGGCGGCAGACAGTTCAGATTGCAGGGTCATGATTGGATCTCTGATTACCAGGCCATGGGACCTGGGAGCTTTTCATGGACGAGGGTGTGCAAGGCGCTGACGGTCGCCAGCAGGCTGGACGGTTCGTTTTCAAGAAGCAGTCCGAGCGCATCCTCATCCAAGGTTGGACGTTCTCGGATCTCCAGTTCACTGGTCACTTCCCAAAGCACACCGCCGCGCACTCGGGCTTCGAACTGGCGGGTGAAACGGGCCTCGTGGGCGACCAACCCGAGACCGCCCAGAAGATCGATCCCAAACCACTCGCCGCCCTCCTTCGCGTGCCAGCGATACCAGGCCTCAAAGAGGGCGAACTGCTGGCGACGGAACAGCCACCGAACAGAGATCCGGCTCGGCACCTGGGTGAAGCGCCGCCGTTGTCGGGCTGGGCCGGCCTCCATCTCGGTGCGCAGGGTCGCTTCGCCCGGATGTACGCCGTAGCCCTCGATGGTCGGCAACGGCAGGGTCGTGGGCCAGCTTATTGTCATGCCCTGTCATGCCTCTTGTTCTTACCGATAGGAGCCCGCCGCCGGATTAAGCCCGTAGCGGCGTTCCATGGTCGGAGCCAAGCCTTCGCCACGACCAATGTTGCGGGCGATCTGGCCCTCGATCTGCTCAACCACGATGTCGAGGCTGAGACCTCCGCCCCCGTCCGATCGCCATTGGGCGCGGGCCTCCGTCCCAGGGGCCCGATTGTCGACATGGACGTTGACCTGGACCTCGGGCCGTTGGCCGAGCTCGCTACCGAGCGCCCGCATCTGGCCAGGGGTAAACACGGTTTCGCCGCGCTGAGCGATGATCGGCACCTCGTTGCCGACCACCCCGCCACCATGGAAACGGGGCGCGTTCTCGAACAGGTCCGGTGAGACCGAACGACTGGGCAGAACATCTTTGCCGATGACCCCGCCACTGTGGGCCACCTGGACCGGCCCCGGTGTAGGAAAGTCACCGATCATCCCGGAACCACCGCCGAACAGACTGCTGGCGATGGAACCTCCAATGGACGAGAAGATGCCCTCGAACAGCGAACCAAACGGTTTGATCACCGCCATGCGATAGGCGGCACGCAGAGCTTCCTCGGCGATGCTGTTGAACAAGTCGGAGGCACTGACCTTGCCGGTGGTCGCCCACTGGACAAAGGCGTCCTCTCCGGCTTTGAGCGCCCGGGTAGTTGCCTGCTCGAACTGTGTCGCCGCATCCGAAGATTCCCGCGCGTAATCGCGCAGCGCTCGGACCACGCCGTCGGACCAGTCATCACTGGCCCGAATCATCCGGTCATAGGCCTGCTCCGAGGCGCGGGCGAAGGTTTCCTGGTTGATGGCGCCGGCAGCCAGGAGACCATTCAATTCTCGCACCTCGTCGGCATAGGCCTCCTCTGCGGTACGCAATTGTTCGGTTAGGGACCTGCCCTTCTCGCGCAGACGGGCGGCTTCCTCTTCCGCCTTGGTGCGCGCTTCGATGGCTTGGCGCTCGTCGAACAAAGCGCCGGCTAGATCGCGGACTTGGCTTTGCTGAGCATCCGTGGCTTCCGCCGAAAGACGCCGCAAGGCCTGGGAGACGAAACGCTGCTTGTCGGTCATCGCCAGCTCGTCGCGCTCTGCGCGTAGGCCTTCGACAATCCGGGTGTTGGCCTCTTGCCGACGCCGGGCTGCCTCATCCTCTTGAGCAGCAAGACGAGCCAGCTTGGCATCCCGAAGCGCCGCCGCCCGGGCCATGATCTCGCCGACCTGATCCAGGTTGCCACCATCGGATTCGATCAGTGTCTGCATCTCTGCGACGAGTTGTTGGTACTCGGCGCGAATACGATCAGCCCCCTCGTGGGTGGCCTCGAACAATTGGCGTTGCAGATCGCTCTCGATCTGGGTGATGCGTCGGGACCGATCCTGAGCGGCACGAATGTCGGCCTCGATGGCATCCGGGGTCGATCCGCCATCCGGTGCGGTCGCCCCATCGGCATTGTCGTCACGCTGCATCCACGCGAGCTTGGCCGCCCACTGGCGATACTGCTCGACCTGTTCTTGCAGTCGGCGCTCCAGCGCCACCTTGCGTCCCCAGGCGATGGGATCGTCCAGAAACCCGACGTCACCGATCTCCTGCAGTTCGCGAGCGATGTCCTGGAGTTCCTGGCGGCGCTCCTCGACGATGCGCCGGGTAGAGCGTTCCGATAGTCCCTCGAAATTGAAGTCGCCGGACAAAACCAGCTTGATCTGCTCATAGGCCGTGGCGGCATCGGCCGCCAGATCGGCCAGGCCCGACGAAATCTCGGCAATGGCCGGGGCCAGATCGAGCATGGCGCGGGTCAAGTTGGCGGAGACCACCTTGCCCAGGGTGTCCAACTGATCGCGAGCCTTCTCGGCATTACGGACCAGATCTTCTTCCAACACGATACCGAGATCGCGGGCATGGCGACGGGTCGCTTCCAACGCGTCCGCGCCGCCGACCAGCATGTTCACCATGGCAACGCCTTCGCTGTCGAACAGCTTGAAGGCGAGACGCAGTCGCTCAGCGGGATCGCCAGTGCGCTTGAAGGCCTCCGCCACGTCGTTGAGCAGATCCTCGGAACGGCGGATGTTGCCGTGCTGGTCACGGAGCACGATGCCCATATCGGTCAGCGCCTGCTTGGCCTCCCCGGTACCACGCGCCGCTTCCGCAACACGGCGGGTGAAGCGCTGCAGGCCCATATCCAGGGTCTGTTGCTCGACGCCTGCCAGTTGCGCCGCGAAGCGCAGTTCCTGAAGCGCCTCGACGCCCACGCCCAGCTTGTCAGCGGTTTTGGCAACAGCATCCGCCGCCGAAATGGATCGGTCGATCAGGGTCGCCAAGCCACCGATAGCCGCGCCGCCGATCAACGCTCCACCGAGCGCGCGCATGCCCATCGTCAAAGTACGAGCACGATCAGCCAGGCCGGTCAGCCCACGCAAGGCCGTGCCGCCGGCACGTTCGATCTTCTTCAGCGACCGCTCGCCGCTGTCACCGACCGAGACCAACTCAGCCTTGACCTTGTTGCCGCCTTCGACGGCAAGGCGGACAGCATAGGTATGTTTGGCCTTGGCCATCAGGTGACATCCTCGGAATTCATGACTTCGACCAGACCCGCCTCCGCCGCTTGAAGCAGCTCAGAGACAATGGCGAGGTCATGGCTACGTGCTTTGGCGATGTTGAGGGCCACACCCAGGTCAATGCCGAGCACATGGCCGGATGCGGCCAACCGCAACTGCCCGAGGCCGGCTTGCAGGACATCCCAGGCTTGGTGCTCTTCGTCAGTGATCAGGGCGTACTTGCGTCGGGGGCACTCTTGGCCGCAGTCCGTTTCGCAGGCTTCGCAGTATTCCGGCCCTCCGCCCGGCTGGAAGTACCAGCGGCAGAGAGCCCTGATGCGTTTTTTGCAGCGGTGAGCAGCACCTGTTTGAGGGTGAACTCGTGAAAGAACCGCTCGCCGACGGGATACAGCGACATCACGGCGGTTATGTTTTCCGGGGTCACCGGCGGATCGTCCTCGATGCCGACCCAGGCGGTGACGTGGCGGATCGCCAGTTCCTTGATCAGCAGATCCTGGAACAGACCGTCGCGCTCGCCTTCGTTCGCTAAATCGGGGAGACCGTCCGCCGCGAGACCTGCCTCGGTCAGTTCCTTGTACTGGGCCTCCAACCCCTCGACCCGACGCCGTGCGGCTGCCTGAGCCGCCGCCATCCCGGCGGTGGTGAGCGGCTTCACCGTGATCGTGACGCCATAGGGAAGCTCAATCTCGAAGGGCTCGCTGGTTTGCTTCAGGGAGATCATGCGTAATCCGTCCCATCCAGGTCGTTGGTGAGGGTGACGTCGAGCATTCGTCCGGCGGTCTCGTTGCGCGCGCCCTGGAAGTCGAAGCTGGCCTGCACGCCACCCGGACCTTCGACGGCCAGCTTGGGCTTGGGCAGATAGACCTCGTGGGCTGCAAACTCGACCTTGGCAGTACCGACCGTGTATCCGAAGGTCAGGTCCACCGGCGTGCCACCCGAGGCGAGGTCAATCAGGGTGGTATCGGCGAAGCGGACGTCGATGCGTCCGGTCAAGGCCGCCACCGTGGGGTCGGCCCCGTCGATCTTGCCATCGGAACGGATGGTCTCAATTTTCTCCAGATTGTTGGAATAGGTGAGCGAGCCTCTGGTCAGGTTGCCGATTGGACTGCCAGCCCGAGTGATCGAACCCTGGAACTGGCTGATCCGCGTGAAGGCCAGTGCCGACGGAGTGCCGCCCTGGGACGTGTTGTTCCGGCTTTCACCCTGAGCAATGACGCCGAAGGTTGCAGCCGCTGCACCGGATCGCTGGAATTCCAACGCGATCGAGCCCAGCACCACACCGGTGTGCTGGAAAAAAGCCGGCACCTGGGGCATGCCGACCTCGACCGTGTAGCTCGGCAGGGCATCGTTTCCGGAGACGAACAGATGATCGAAGGTGCCGTCGCCGTTATCCGTGGTCACCGGATCACCGAACAGGCCGGTGAGCCAGATGCCGAGGTAACGCGGGTCCATGGGCACGACGATCTCGCCTTCGTCGTTGATCACGTCCTGCAACGGAGCAAGCGGGTCGCGGCCCTGTCCGAGAACAGGATCATCGATCAGCCCCTGTTCGGAACCAAGGGTGCAACGGTTGAAGGGCATGCGGATATAGTCGCCACCAGCCACTTGCCCATAGGCGGTTTCCCGCTTGAGCAGCAGCGTGGCGCTCGAACCATAGGCTCGGGCCATAGGTATTCTCCTGGTTTTCTAAAGGGTCAACCGAGTGCCGTATCGGCCTCGAACTCGATGGCGACGATCAGGGTTCCGGCCTTGATGGCTGGCGCACCGACAACAGCTTGCGCGTCGATCTCCGGGCGACCAAAAGTCATGCCGAAGGCAAGACCACCAAGAGTGGGATCGTCATCGAGGACGACGCCGATCTCTTGCAGCAGGGTATCGAAGGCAGTGTCGCGGGCTGCGGCATCACCGCTTTCGACGTAGATCTCGATCTCCGCGTCCTGTCGGCAGTAGGCGCCGCCGAACCCGCCAAGGCTCTGCTCAGGCTCGCCCGGTGTCCCGTCGCGCAGGATCAGCAATCCGCCCGACGGGATCTTCTCAGGCACCGCTGAATTGCGCTCAACGGTCGCCCCGGTAATGGTCTCCAGCCGGGTCCTCAAAACCCCGAGGATTTGTTCAGTTTTGCTCACGGGCATGGGTCATTCCATCGGCATGTAGCGGTCAATCAGGCCGGGCACCCGTCGCGCCCAGGTTTCCGCCGCACGGCGGACGTCGAGGCGTTTCGGCATGCGGACCTGTGGCACAAGCAGGAACATCACCACCGTGGTGATGCCCGACTTGATGCGCCCGGTCTTGGTGAAGGCACCGCCCTTGGCCTGGCGACCAACCCGTCCGGTCTTTGCGCTGATCCGCACCCCGTCCACCACCAACAGTGACGGCGCACCTCGCCGAAAGACGAACCGCAAGGGGCCGAAGCGGTGCTCCGGGAAGTTGGCCGGTGTGATCCGCTTGCCGCCGACACCCCGTTTCGGGGCAGCCGCCGTCGGGATCGCCAACCAGAAGCCTGTCTTGCTGCGGATCACCGTGCCTTGGTCAAAGCTGCGCACGATGTCGGGTGTCTTGGACCAGACGAGGCTTGCCGCGTCATGGCCCTTGTTTGGATAGGCGCGACGGCGCCAGGTCCGAGCCATCCGGGGACCGAGCCCCGACGTGATCACCTGCCGACGCAGACTGCCCTTGAGACCGTCACCAGCCTCTGCCACCCCTTCGGCGACCGCCTTCTCGATCTGGCGCATCTCCTTCTGGAGGTCCGCCTTCAGGGAACCGGCAATGGACGCCGCGAGCTTCACGAAGGTCTCACGTCCAGGGTCCAGATCAGCCGATCCGGATCACGCCGTTCGGGCTCGCCCTGGATGACATAGTCGACGCCGTCCAGGGTCAGCCGATCGCCAGGACGGGGATCGGTGACTTCGGACGTCCGAACATCGAACACCGTCGTCTCGGTGTGGATGCGGGTCTCGGCGAAGCCCACAATCTCGTCTGGGCGACGGACCACAACCCGAATGGACACCGCCTCGCCGCCTGTCGGGGCATAGAGGGCATCCCGTGCGATGGCGGGATCGCCAAACAGGGTGTCGAGGGCGGCGTCCAATACGGGCATCAGAAGCTGCCGTTGAGCCGGACGCGACCGATGATGTCGGACGCGGTGCCACCCACGGCTTCGATGGCCACGCCGATAAGGGTGTTGGCCGTCGCGGTCTTGGTGGCGACCTTGTTGGTATCGTCCCAATAGACTTTGTCGCCGACGCTCCAGGCCTGCGAGGCGGCCTTGTTCAGATCAAAGACGCCGACCAGGCTGGTCTCGACGTCTTCGCCGGTCAGCGCATCGCCACCAGCGACGCCGAACAGCGCGCCAACCAACAGACCGCTGCCGGAAGTGACGTCGTAAGGTGCCGCAAGGGTGATGGTATTGCCGGGCTGAATGTAGTTCTTCATGTCTCGTGTCCTTCTCCAGAAAGACGAAGGGCGGCCGATTGGCCGCCCATCTCGTCAGGAATGATCGTGGTGTCAGGCTTATGCGCCCGGGTTCTTGTAGAGGCCGCGCCAGTCGATGGCCTTGGCACCGAAGTCGAGGCGACACTTGATCTCCACCCCGTCCACATCGAAGCCGTTGCGGGTTTCGATGTAGGCACCCTGCTGTCCTTCCAGATAGGCGTACTCGATGGTGTCGATCTGGTTCGGGCTGGCTGCCAGGTACCAGGCGGTTTCGCTGGCGGCATCCAGGCGGGGCTCCGCGATGGGTGCGAGGGTGCGGATCGACTGCGGCACCACCTTGGCCGTATCGGCGGGCACCAGGTTCTGGGCCACCAACTGTTCGGCCTTCAGTTCGAGCGAGGCCGGCACGATCAGGAACGACGGGCGGATGTTGAGCACCGTCTTCTTGTCGAGCCCGGTCTGCTTGGCCATCGCCGCCCGGGCCGCGCCGACAGCATCAACCGCGAGCGCAGCCCCGGTGCCGGCCAGGTTCTTGTGGTCGGCATGGAACAGGGCCTTGTTGTCGGCCATGGCCGGGTTGGCTGTGATGATGCCCCAGACCACGTCACTTTCAAGCTGGGCGATGGCGTTGCCGTACATGGCGGGGATCCGGGTAAAGGCGTCCAGATCGTCGTTGATCAGAACCTGACGGGTGATGGCGACCACCCGGCCATAGGTCTCGATGCGGTAGCTCTCCTTGGACTCGCCCAGCGTGCCCCGCTTGAACTCGCCGCTCTCTCCCACCTTCAACAGCTGCGGCGCTTCGCCCAACTGCACCCGGTGCATGGCCTTGAAGTCGGTGGCCAGAACCTGGCGGCAGAAGAGCGCGAAGGTACGAGGGTAGACGTCGTAGGCCTGACGCAGAGTCTTGTTGGTGACCGCCGCCAGGATCTCTGGGAAGTCCGAGGTGGAGTGGAGCGCCCGGGTCGCCACTTCGTCACGGCTGAGGCCGCGCGTGTTGATGCCGGCATCCGACAGGCTCTCGCGAGCCAGCTCCATCAGGGTCATGCCGCGATACTGACGCGCGGCATCTTCCAGCGGGAACAGGGTCGGACTGTAGCGATGCAACAGTGCGCTGGTCACCGCGTCACGTCGGGTAATCCGCTCGTCGCGGCCGCCCAGCGGCACGGAGACCTGGGAGAAGGTCCGGGTTTCCTCGGACTTGGCTGCCACCTGATCGAGAATCACCGTTCGGGCCTCGTCGAGGGCAACACCACGCTTCACCAGGTCGTCGGCAAAGCCGCGTTCCAGGTCCAGCTTGGCTGCCAGGTCATAGATGGTCGAGACCCGCTCACGCTCGGTTTCGCGCGCCCGCGTCACCAGAGCATCGGCATCGACTTTTTTGGGCTGAGGTGCAGCGTGGGACCGGGCCTCGGCGTCTTCTTTTATGGCCTTCGGGGTTTCCTCGGTGGCCTTGTCCTCAGCCACATCGGCCGGTTCATTCTCACGGGTGTCTTCGTCATGCATGGTTTGGATCCTCTTGTTGCAAGGGAGTTCAGCGCCGGGGCGATGCACGACGCAGTCATGGAGTTCGTGGATGGAGCGGAAGCCGGCGGCAGGATCGGCCCCCACCGGCACGGCGGAAATCTCGAACGGCGTCCAATCGACGGCTCGCCAGACCTCTCGACTGCCTTCGGGCTTGCTCACTTCATAGCGATGCACCTGATAGCCGATGGAAACCGCCCGGATGTGGCCGGCCAGAATGTCACGCCAGATGGGCACGACGTCGTCCCGCTCGGAGAAGCGGATGGTGGCGACACCCCGGCCCTGTTCGAGCCTGACGCTGTCCGGCACCACCGAGCCGATGACGGCGTTCAGTTCCCCTGTTTCGTGGACCTTTAGAAATGGTGCGCCGCCATTGAGACGTTCTAGACGCACATGCTCCGGATCGAGGCTCAGTTCCTCGTCATATGGATCGCCGAAAAACGGCACCCGCCGCACTCGAGCGCCAGTGGACCAGACCACGTCAATGGTTCGGGCCTCAGCATTGGCGGAGTTCGGCTCAAGCTCCGCCGTCCGGCGCAAGGCCGGCAATTCAATGGTGGTATCCATGATGTCCTCGAAGTCAGTCGAAATTATCGGTGGCAGGGAAAACATCTGCCGCCCAGTCGTTGGATTGGGCACTGCCTGTCTTGGTCACCCGGCGTGGATCGGAATCGAGCACGATCCCGGCTGCATCCAGCTTGGCGTTGGTGGCCGCGATCTCTGCCAGAACCGCATCGGGGTTGCGTCCTTGACGGGCGATTGCCTCCGCCAGGGTCATGGTCCCGGATCGCACCGACAGCAGATCGGCCATGGCGTCTTTCAGCGGATCCACCGCCTCGAACTTGGGCGGTGACCATTCGACCGGAACGACCGGATCGGGAATACGCCCAGCCGCCCAGGCGGCTTGCGTGAACCAATCCCACACCGGTTGGCAAAGCATCGGGATGAACAACTGCCACTGCACGGCATCGATCATGCGGCGGAACTCGACAAGTCCGGCCCGGATTGAGGAATAGTTCACCTGGGAGAGATCCCCGGTGAGCAGTTCGTAAGGCACCCGGAAGCCGGCCGCGATGGTGTGCAGGCTGGCCCGCTTGTATTCGGCATAGCCGCCGACAGCGGCAGGCTGGTTGAAACGAATGTCCTTGCCACCTCGGGCGTAGGCAATAAGGCCAGGCTCGAACTGTTCGATCCGTTTTCCATCGGCATCGACCACGGAAGGCGCGACACCCTGTTGGGTCTCTTCGTCGCCGAAGACAATGGCGGTGACACAGGCCTCGGTCTTCTTACGGACGATCTCGGCGACCTCGTAATCGTCGAGATCGCGCAAAGATCGGATCACTGGCGCGCCCCAGGGGACGCCCCGCACCTGAACCCGCTGTTTCTCGTAGACATGGACAATGTCAGCTGCCGGCACAGACCGGCTTTGCAGCCCGCCATGCCACGTACTGAAAGCATCACCCGGATGGCTTTCGTGAAGCCAGTAGGCGGTGCGGCGTCCGATACCATCGAACTCGACACCCTGAACCAACTGACCCTTGCCGCTGGCCTGCCCATTCTTTGTGGCGTCCAGAAAATCGGCTTCCAGGATCTGCAGTTGTAGGGGCACGTCTAGACCGTCGCTCGGGCGGCGCAGGCGTCGGCGCACCAGCACCTCACCGGCCTCGACCATCTCGCGGCAGATCAGGGTCTGCAGCCCATAGAAATCCAACTGGCCGTCGGCATCGCATTGCCGGGACTACTGTTCCCACAGCGCGTTGACGGCAAGGTCGAGCTTTTCGTCGCCCGATGTGGCGCGCGGCATGATGCCCGCGCCGATGATGTTGTTGACCAGAACCGACACCGCCTTGGCGGCATGAGGGTTGTTGCGCACCAGATCCCGCATGCGATCGCGCAGCAACGCCGACGCCATGGCCACCTCGGTATCTGCCGAGGTGCCCGGCGTCCGCCAGCCGTCGGTGCGCCGACCCTTGGAGGAGCCATCATAACCACGCACCAGACCGTCGAAGGCCTGGCGCGCCAGGGCCCTGCGGGTGGCGGCCCTCGGCGAGAACACCGCCAGAGCTCGATCGAACCACCCCACCGCCATCAGGAATTGCCCCCATAATTCCCACGGCGGAACCCGGCAAAGCCGGCAACCGGAAGCGGCTTGGTAGCCCCCGCCAGTTCCCGCTCGATGGTCCGGATGCGGCCCAGCAGATCCTCGGCGGAGCCGTACTCGACAGACTTGCCGTCGTAACTAACACGCAGCGTGCCACTGGCGTAGGCGCGCTTCAGCGCCACCAGTTCGGTTTCCGACCAGGTCGTCATGGGGCTTCCTTCAAAACCAATTGTTCCGCCGACCGAGCCAATCCGATCGGCGTTTCTCCGAGGACACGGGGGCCGGCCTGTTGATCATCCCGGCCGCCTCGATGTCGCCATCGACCGCACCCAGTTGTTCCTCCAGATCGCTCCACTGGCGGTCCGTCCAGCGATCAGCACCAGCGATCCAGGCCGCCGCCCGGGCATAAACCCGGCAGTCCAGCGCCTCGTTACGTTCTCTGAGCTTCTGCCATTCGAGACGGGTAAAACCGCGCTTGGTCTTCACCGTCACCAACTGCTCGGCGACCAACTGCTTAAGCCATTCGCTTTCGACCCAGGTTGGCAGATGCACCGTGCCAGGCAGACACTCGGCACCCTCGACCCGTTCCTCGTCTGTCGGTCTTTGCAGCCGCAAAAACCGATAGGTCTCCGACTTGAAGGTCGAGACCGCCACGGTCCAGAGCCGAGCACCGCGACGCAGTTTCTTACCGCCGTCGGTAGCGTCCACGAATGTTGGCCCGGACACCGGGCTCGCCCGATTGAAACCTTCGACACCCTTCACTGGGGCCACCTGTCCAAACCCGACCCGGCGCGCCCAGGCATAAACCGCCGGAGCCTCGTAGCCAGTATCGATGGCGAGCTTCGCCAGCTTGAGCTGTGCACCGCTCGCATGTGGCCAGGTTCGATCCAGTAGGGCGTCGAGATCCGTCCAGGCATCAGGCCGTTGTGGCCCGCCTTCGATCACGATGTGCTCGATGAGCCAGCTTTCCAGCCCGCGCCCCCAAGCCCAGACGTCCACCTCCAGGCGGTCCTTCTGGACATCGACGCCAGCGGTGAGGAACAGGCCGCCTGCTGGGACGGTGCCCAGTGCCGACGTTTCCCTCTGGTCATAGAGACGCTGCCAATCGGGCGCTTCGCCGGTTTCGACCCAGGTCTCGCCGAGATCCGTGTTCTTCACCGACTTAAGCGCCGCATCATTGCCTTGCGCGGCCTCCCAGGCTGCGGCGATCTCCGCCCAGCTTCGCCAGCCGATGGGGCTGTAGAGGCTGGAGATGTGGAAGCCTGCTGTTTTCTCATTGCCCTGTTCCGACGGGGCGGTCGCCCGCCACTCGCCGCGTTCCAGCATCCGCGTCTTGTGATGCTCGTGAATTTGTCCCTCGCACTCGGTGCAGAGGTAATGCGCAGTCTCGGGACATCCCTTGTCCCAGCGGAGCCGTTCGAACTCGAGCCACTGAAAATGCCCGCAATGGGGACAGGGCACGAAGTAGCGCCGTTGGTCAGACGCCTCGAATTCCCGCTCGATGCGAGACACGCCCTTGACGGTCGGCGTCGAGACGATGAACACCTTGCGACGCGCAAAGGTCCGGGTGCGGGCCTCGGCCAAAGAGACCGGGTCGCCTTCGCCGTCGATGTCGCCGGGATACCCGTCGACCTCGTCCAAGAACAGATAACGCACCGGCATGGATCGGAGTCCGACCGCCGAGTTGGCTCCGGTCATGGCCAGAAGCCCACTCTGGAATGCCTTGGTGAGCACCGTGTTACCGGAATCTCGCGACCGCGCCGGCTTGACCAATTGCGACAGCACCTCGCTGTCCTCGATCAGCGGATCAATGCGCTGACGAGAGTTCCGCTTGGCCATCTCCACCGTCGGCAAGACCGCCAGCATGGGGCCAGGCGCATGGTGGATGACGTAGCCGATCCAGTTGTTGCCGCATTCGGTAGCGCCGATCTGGGCGCCCTTCATGAACACCACCCGCTCGTAGGGAGAGGACGGCGACAGACAATCCATGATCTCGCGCAAATAGGGCGTGCGCGCCGTGCGCCAGGGTCCAGGTTCAGCTGCTCCCTTGCCCGAGAGACGCCGGTGTTGATCGGCCCATTCGGAGACCTTCAGCAGAGGATCGGGACGCAAGCCCCGATCGAACGCAGCGTCATGGATCGCAACGGCATCAGGAAGCACCGGCCAGATCCTCGAGTGCTGCACGGATCTCGGACGTCAACATGGCGTGGACCCGAGAGGCATCGGTCTCGGCCGCCAGCACGGCGGCCAGACGTTCGGGAATGTTCATCAGGGCGTCTCGCACCACGCGGGCCTTGTTGAAGGCCGCGACTTTCACTTCGTCGGCATCGACGTATTTGCCGGCTTCGACCCGAGCCTTGATCTCCAGGAGCTTGGCCTTCTCGACCTCGCTCTTGATCCGGGTTTTGAGCAACAGGGTCGGCAGATCGCCACCTTGCGGCAGCGAGGGAAGCTCAGCCGCCGGAACGATCGGCTTGGGAGCCGTCTCAGCTTTGGGGCGCGCGCGTCGTTCCGGACGGGCCGGTTCGCGGACTGCCGCCAGAGCAGCATCGGCCTGGGCCGGGTCCACCTTGCGGCCCTGGAGCAGGATCACGCCCTTGGCCACCATCTGGCCTATGTACTGGCGCGAAACCCCGCGCTGGCGCGCGTATTCGACCTGGCTGACAAGCATGTGCGTTCAACGTTCCCATGTCCGGGCCGCCCTAGAAAAACCGTTTAATTTCAAATTATTAATGTTGATTGTCTCGGGTCATAGGACCTGTATGGACGTCTACCAACCAGACGGAGAGATACCCATGACCAACTCAAGCTTAGCCGTGGAGAAGTTCACGGTCGCTCAGATCGCGACAGCCATTTCGGCCATCACCGGGGAGACGGTCACCGCCAAATCCTTCAACTACAAAAGTAAGGCCGTCGAGCGCCTGAAGGCCCTCATCAACGAACAGCGGCTCGATGCGCAGGGCATTCTGCAGGCGGCTGGCATCGAAGCGATCACGCCGACGGGCGAAGTTATGTCCGGCATCGGGATCGGTTCAAACGCCAAACCACCGAAGCCGAAGGGCAAACCGCGCGACAGTAAGCAAGCCAAGGTAATCGAGATGCTCAAGCGCAACGAGGGCGCGACGCTTAGTCAGATCATCGAGGTCACCGGCTGGCAGCCGCACACTGTACGCGGCGCGATCAGCGGGGCACTCAAGAAAAAGCTCGGCTTGACCATCGTCTCGCAAAAACTCGACAGCGGTGAGCGGCT
>Ga0209459_10000163_pt1 | contig 21560 bp, 11 predicted proteins | sample WorMetG1aBELIZE1_FD_187419 | JGI IMG/M metagenome (GOLD analysis project Ga0209459, IMG submission 187419) | Marine gutless worms symbiont microbial communities from Max Planck institute for Marine Microbiology, Germany - Inanidrilus... ...
ACCGCCCCATCATCGTTCCGCCCTCCACCGAATCACTCGGGAAACGGAATCACGATCTCAGAAACCGATCAACAGGGGTTTATCAACAGTATCGGCCGTTGGCTGTCGTGCCGTGGCGGTTGTTGCTGGTGATGTCCTCGATGGTCGTTCCCGTGGCGTCGTCGTCGAAGCGGTAATAGGCCTCCAGGTTGCCCTCGCTGCCGGCCAGCTGCTGGTCCTTGTTGGCACGGATCTCGGCCGCCGTCCTGACGTCCGACCACACCCGCACCTCGTCGATCAAACCCTTGACCTCGACGCCCTGGTTGTAGCGCGGATCGGCCAGCGGGTTGCCGCCGAGGACCAGTTTTTGTGCCTGACTGGCCAGCGTCAGGCCGCTGATCGAGCCCGTCGCCTTGAGGTCGCCGTCCACGTAGTAGTTTGCCGTGGTCCCGTCATAGGTGACGGCCAGGTGGTACCAGGTGTCGGCGGCGACCGTGACACCGCTGTCCAGGGTCAGGGTTGGGCTGGAGTCGGCCATGTCGGAGACGAGAGTCTTAAATGTGCCGCTGCTCATGTAGGGAATGAGCCCGTGGTCCGTCGATTCGCCGAAGAGCGCGGCCAGGTTCTGCTGACCCGACACATCGTTGAACCGCACCTTCATCTCGAGCGTGAGGGTGTTGGTCAGCGTGCCGGTGCCGATATCCGCGGTCATGCGGTCGAAGGTGCCGCCGGTGAATTGCAGGGCGCCGTCGGCGACGTTGACGGAGTTGGTGGTTTCCGAATTGACGGTCACCGTCACCGTTTCCGTGCCGACGCCGCTGGCGTTGACGGTGAAGCTGTCGGTGCCGTGGAAGTTGGCGGTCGGTGTGTAGATCCATGCACCGGTCGCCGAATCGATGACGACGGCGCCGTTGGACGGCGAGCCGGTCACCGAATAGGAGGTCGAATCGGCCTCGAAGCGGCCCGACGCCGTTTCGTTCTCCTCGATGGTCACCGCCTTGCCGAAGACGTTCGGGCCGGTCTCGATGCGCGCCGCATCGTTGTTGAGCGTACCCGAATTGGTGCCGCCGACGCCGGTGGCGCTGTCGACAAGCGCGCCCGAAGCGGCGTCGAAGTGGTAGTTGGCGGCGAGATTATCGGCGTCGCCGGCGATGGTCTGGTTGTAGTTGTCCAGGATCTCCTGGTCGGTGCGCACGTCGTACCAGATGCGCACCTCGTCGATCTTGGCATTGATCTCGTGGCCCGAAGTCTGCGAACCGCCGATGATCAGCGGATTGTCGGTCGACAGGTTCTGCGAGATCGTCTTGGTGGCGATGAGCTGGCCGTTCTTGTAGAGCTTCATCAGCTTGCTGGTCGCATCGAAGGAGCCTGCCCAATGCGCCCACTGGCCGATGCTGCCGCCGGTGTCCGTATAGTTGATCTCGTTGGAACTGCCGGAGCCTTCGAAGCTGTAGCGGAAGTTGGTTTCCGTCGTCCAGCCGGCGTGGAAGAAGCTGTTCGAGGTGTCGGATGAACCCCGTGCACCGAGCACCAGGTCGGTGCCGTCCGAGGCATCGCGGTTGACCCAGAATTCCCAGGAGAACGACTTGTTGTTGAGATCGATGCCCGACGTGGTGATGGTGTCGCCCGACCCGTCGAAGTCACCGGCCTTGCCGAGCGTGTTGAGGATGCGCGGACCTTCGCTCGCGGTCGGCGAGTCGTTGACCGAGATGATGCTGGCGTTACCGTTGAGGGTGCCGTTGTTGGCCGTGTTGGTCGAGGCCTTGTCGTCGGCTGCCGTGGTATCGCGATCGAAGTCGAAATAGCGTGCCAGGCCGGACTCGTTGCCGACCAGGACCGTATTCTTGCTGTCGTAAATCTCGCTCTGCGTACGCACATCGGACCAAAATCTCACGTCGTTGATCTGGCCGTTGAAGAACTGCCCCGCTCCGTCGGCAGAGCCGACCTTGACGAGATGAGCGCCGTTGTCGGCTACGCGGTCGATGGTTGCCGATTGGGTGCCGGCACCGGTGCCGGCCGAGATGGTTTCGAGAACTCCGTCGACGTAGAGCTTCAGTACGTCGCTGCTGCCGCCCTCGGAAATGGTCATGGCGACATGGTGCCACTGGCCGTCGTTGATCGCCGTCGTCCCGGTAATCAAGGAACCGCCGAACTCGTTGAACACCAGCTTGCCGTTGGCCAGGAGGCTCAATTGCTTGCCGCCCGAGGCCCAGGACCCATTGGCCGACTTGCCGACAATGGTCTGACTCCCACTGGTGTTCGAGGTCTTGATCCAGGCCTCGACCGTGATGGCGGCGGCAAAATCGATGGATGACGGGTTGCCGACCTCCAGATAATCGCCTGTGCCGTCGAGGGATAGGACCTTGGAGTCGGCGGAAAGGGTGCCGTTCGAAGCCGTGCCGGCGCTGTCGGCGGCCGTCGTTCCCGTATGATCGTCGTCGAACTTGTAATAGGCGACAAGGCCGCTTTCCGAGCCGAGCTGCTGCTGGTCGTAGTTGTGCTTGATCTGCTCGGCCGTGCGCGCCGTGTTCCAGATGCGTAGGTCGTCGATGGCGCCCTTCGTGTAGATGCCGGTTGACGACGAGTTGTCCTCGCCGATGGTCAGGGTCGACGAGCCGCCGATGGTCGGATCGTTGGTGTAGGACTGGGCATTGCCGACGGCATTGCCGTTGACGTAGGCCGTCACCGTGTTGCCCGACACGTCGCGGACGACGGCGACATGGGCCCAGGTGGCGGTCGTCAGGTTGGCGTCGAAGGTCAAGACTTCGTTGGCGGCGCCGGCGTATTCGTGAAAATAGACGAGGTCTCCGCTGCCGTCGATACGCAGCCCATAGAGGATATTGTCAGCAACGTTCTCCGAGGGTCCGGCGAACTGGGCGATGATGTTTTGCTGCGATTGGAAGTCGGCCAGGTTGACCCAGGCCTCGACGGTAACGTTGCCGGTGATGGCCAATTCGTTGGACGCGCCACGACCCATCTCGACGTAATCGTTGCTGCCGTCCAGCTGTAGGACCCCGTCGTGGACGTTGCCGAGATCGTCGGAACGTACTGAGACAGTGATCACCTCGTCGTCGGTGCGCGTACCGTCGGTGGCGCGGAGCGTGAAGGTGTTGGTGCCGACGAAGCCGGCGGTCGGCGTGTAGGTCCACTCGCCATTGGCGCGGATGGTCACCGTTCCGTTGGCCGGCCCCGAGGGGACCGAGTAGGTCGGGTTGCCGGCCAGGTCATCGGCCGTCATGACGCCGGAGACGGCGTCGCCGTCGAGCGTGTCTATGGCGGTGCCGCGGACGGTCGGTCCCTCGATCGGTGCCGTCGACTCTGTGACGGCCGCACCGGTCACGGTGCCGTTGTGGCTGCCGGCGAGATCGTTGACCGCCGAGGCGGTGGCGTCGTCGAAGGAATAGTAGGCGATCAGGTTCTCTTCGCCGCCGGTCAGGAGCTTCTGGTAGTGCTCGCGGATCTCGGTATCGCTGCGGAGATCGTTCCAGATCCTGACGTCGGCGATCTCGCCGTTGAAGAATTGCCCGAAGACACTCTTGCCGATGGTTGCCGCGCCCGAGGTCAGATTGAGGGTCGTCGCCATGGTTCCGGTGGCATCGAGCTTGCCGTCGACGAATAACCTGACCGAGCCGCCGCTGTAGGTGGCGGCGACGTGATGCCACTGGCCGTCGTTGACCGACGTCGAACTGGACGGCCCCTGGGAGGCCGGGTTGTGGAGGGCAACTTTGCCGCCGGTGACGAAAAACAGCGAGCTGGCACCGTTGTTGGAGCTGTCGCCGACGGCGACGATATAGCCGTTGGACGACTGCGTCGTCTTGATCCAGGCTTCGTAGGTGAAGGCGCCGGTGCCGGTGTAGAGATTGCCCGGCGTGCCGAGGTCGATGAAGTCGTCGGAGCTGTCGAAGGTCATCGACTTGCCGGCCGTGCTCGACAGCTCGGCGCCGTTGGTGAGCGTACCATCGTGGTTATTGTAGGTGAGGTCGGTAACCGTGGTTCGGCCCGGGTTGTCCTCGAAGCGGTAGTAGGCCTGCAGGTTCTGTTCCGTGCCGGTCATCTGCTGGTCGTAGTTGGCGCGAATCTCGTCTGCCGTGCGCGCGTCGTCCCAGATGCGCACCTCGTCGATGCGGCCACCGAAATGTTCGGAACTGGAGAACCCGGTGTGGCCGATCCAGGTATTGGCGTCCGGTGCCGTGATACTCGATGTCGCCGAGGCCGTACCGCCGGAGATGCCCTGGTTCTCGCCGTTGACGTAGAACTTCCAGGTGCCGCTCTCGCGGACGAGCGCCACATGGGTCCATTCGCCGGCGGTGAAGGTGTAGTCGGTCAGCAGCGTGCCGGCGCCGGGCAGGTTGGCCCCCAACTTCAAGGACCCGCTGGAGGTGATGCCGCCGACATAGACGCCGTTGCCCGTCGACGTACCGAGGCTGACCAGAACGTTGTTCTTGGTCGGCGTGACGCCGTCCCAGTTGAACCAGGTCTCGATGGTGATGTTGTCGGTCTTCGTCGTCGGCACAGAGGAGGCATGGACGTAGTCGTTGGAACCGTCCAGTTTGAGGACATTGGCATGTACGTTGACCGACTTGTGGTCGACCCGGTTGACGGTGACCGAGACCGTCTCGGAATCGGTGATCGAGGTGTCGCCGTCGCCGGCGGCGGTCAGCGTGAAGGTGTCGATGCCGTAGAAATTGCTAGCGGGCGTATAGGTGTATTCCCCGGTGATCTGGTTGGAGAACGTGTTGGTGCCGACGGTCGCCCGCATCAGGTCGTTGGAACCGTCGAACTGAACCATGCCGTCGTGGACGTTGATGGAGTCATTGTTGACTGCGTTGACGGTGACGGTGATGGTCTCGTCGTCGGTGCCCCGCGTCGCACCGGTGGCCCGGAGCGTGAAGGTATCGGTGCCGCGGTAATTGACGTCGGGCACGTAGGTCCATTCGCCGGATGTGGAATCGACGATCACCGTGCCCTTGGTCGCCGCCGTCTGTACGGAGTAGGTCGGCGTGCCGGCGACATCGTTGGTCGCCATGGTGCCGGTGACGGCCTCGTTCTCCTGGATGGTCACTTCCGTGCCGTAGACCGTCGGCGCGATGTTGACGATGGTGGCACCGGTGACGGTGGCGTTGTTGGCGCCGGCCTCGTCGACGACGGCACCTGAGACCAATTCATCGAAGGTGTAGTAGGTGACGAGTCCGCTTTCCGAACCGGTCAAAGGATTGTTGTAGTTGTCCGCAATTTGCGCATCGGTGCGGGCCGTGTTCCAGATGCGGAACTCGCCGATCTGGCCGTCGAAATCGGGGTCAGCCGTATGCAGGGACCGGCCGAGATAGTTCACGGTGGTCGTGATCTGGCTCGGATCGAGAGTCAGTGACGTGTTGGTGGCGACGGCCTCGCCATTGAGGTAGAGCTTGCCGGTATCAGCCGTTGAATCGATAACGACGGCGGCATGGTACCACTGGCCGGCGGTCAACGCCGGGCCGACCATGGTTTGTGCCGAACCGGCGGTCGTCGAAATGCCGAAGGTGAGCTTGCCGTTGGTGTTATTGTCCGATGGCGTCAGGAACATGTAGTCGTTGGGCGCCACGGCGCGGCCCTCGCCGAAGTCGAAAATGCGCTGCCAGGCATTGCCGCCGTCCCACTTGAACCAAGCCTCGAGGGTCATATCGGCGGAGCTTGCTGGGGCCGCAGGCACGGTGACGTAGTCGCCGCTGCCGTCCAGGTTGAGTGCCTTGTTGAAGCCGTTGATCACCTGCGCTTCGGTGATGGTGGCATCGAGCGTATTGCCGTCGGAGCCCAGGTTCTGCACCTTGCCGTCGGTCTGCTCGTCATCGAAGCGGTAGTAGGCCTTCAGCTGCGTCGGGACGGTGCCGGTGATCTGGTTCTGGTAGTTGGCCTGGATCTCCTGGGACGTGCGGACGTCGGACCAGACGCGAACCTCGTCGATGCGGGCGTCGACGAAATTGTTGCCGCCGCGCTCGACGCCCATCTGCAGCTCGTCGGTCAGGCTGAAGGACGGTAGGTTAGCGTCCAACGTCTTGGTGACGCTGGTGTCCTCGACGCCGTCCACATAGAGCTTGAGCGTGCCGTTGCCGGTGGCGTCGAAGGTGTAGGCCAGGTGATGCCATTGCCCGTCGTTAACAGTGACGCTCGAGCTGTAGGTCTTGAAGTTGGTCAGGTCGTTGCTGATCTCGACCCGCCAGGTGCCGTTTCCGTTGGTCAGGATCTGGGCGACGGCGCCGCCGCTCTGATCGGTCACCAGGTAGCCTTCGTCTGCTACCGTCGTCGTCGTATTGACCCAAAGCTCCATGGAGTGGCTGGTCAGCGTGATGGTGCCGTCGGAGACGACCTTGTCGTTGGAACCGTCGAACTGCATGATGCCGTCGGAAACGTTGACGGACTTGTCGACGTCCTTGTTGACGGTGACGGTCACGACCTCGTCGTCGGTCCCCGACGTAGCGCCCTTGGCGCGCAGCGTGAAGGTGTCGGTGCCCGACTGGGCGGAGGCGGGCACGTAGGTCCAGTATCCCGTCGTGCTGTCGACGGTGACAGTGCCGCCGTTGGTGGTGGTGAACGACGTCTGCTCCGTCGAGCCGTTCATCACGTGGTAGCTGACGCTTCCCGACAACACCTCGTCGTAGGTCATGTGGCCGGCGATGGTCGAGCCCTCGTTGACGGAAACGGCGTTGCCGTAGACGGGTACCGTCTTGCCGTCGGGCACACCGTTGACGAAGGCCGTGTTGCCGGACGCCGTGCCGTTGTTTGAACCGGCCGAGTCATTGGCATTGGAGCTATCGAAGGTGTAATGGGCGACCAGCGCACCCGACTGGTTGCCGGTCAGGGTCTGCTGGTAGTTTTCGGCAATCTGGGCATCGGTACGGGCCGTGTTCCAGATGCGGAGATCGTCCATCTGGCCGTCGAACCACTGGCTAATGCCGGTCAAACCGCCGATCTGCAGCGCATCCGTGTCCTGGAGCGGTTGCGCCGTGACGCCGGTCGTCGTGCCGGCCAGTTTGCCGTCGATGTAGACCTTGAGCGTGTCATTGGCGTTGTCGAAAACACCGGCGACATGGTGCCACTGGCCGTCGTTGACGGTGTCCACACTCTCGGCAAAAAAGGCGCCGCCCCCCGACTGGTCGAAGCGCACGTGGGCCTTGCCGTTGTGGATGGCCAGGCTGTAGGACTGCTGGCTGCTGCCGCCCGGCTTGATCATGACCCGGGCGTAGTTGATGGACTGCGTGGTGTTGACCCAGCCTTCCAGCGTGAACGATCCAGAGGCCCCGAAGTTCAGTGCCGACGCGTTTGGCACCGTAATGTAATCGCCCGACCCATCGAAACTCGCCACCTTGCCCGAACCGTCAATGACCGTCGGTTCAGCCGTGTCGCCGAGGGTGCCGGTGTTGTTGTTGCTGGTCAGGTCGTCGACGGTGCCGTCGGTGACGCGGTCGAAGCGGTAGTAGGTGACGAGGCCGCTTTCGGATCCGGTCATCTGCTGGTCGTAACTCAGGCGGATATCGTCGGCCGAGCGCGTCGTGTTCCAGATACGCATCTCGTCCAACTGACCGTCTAGGAACGAGTCATGGCCGGTGGTGATAGGGATGGCGCCCAGTTTCAAGGCGCCCGAGGAACTGCCGTTGGCTTCCTTGCCACTGCCGTAGTTGGAATTGGCGATCGCGTTACCGTTGAGATAGAGAGTCCAGGTGTTGGCGGTGGTGTCGCGGACACCGGCCACATGGACCCACTCGCCGACGGAGATCGTCTCGGTGGAGCTCATTACGACATTGGCGCCACTATCGTACTCGTGGGACAGCGACAGGGTGCCGTCGCTCCCGACCGCCAGTAGGTATAGGATGTTGTTGGCCTGGGTCTCGGAATTGGTGGCGCCGGAAAAACCGATCAGGCCCTGGGTCGAACCGGTCAGCGAATCGAGTTTCACCCAGGTCTCGACGGTCAGGTCGCCAGCAATGGCGAGGCTGTCAGACGCACCGCGCCCGGCGTCGATGTAATCATTGCTGCCGTCGAAGGATAGCGCCTGGCTCTGGATGCCGACGCCGAGGTCGGCGTTGACGTTGATGCGCACCGTCTGCACGTCCAAGCTGCCCGTCACCTGGTAGCGCACCGTCTCCTCGCCGAAGAAACCGGCGTTGGGCGTATAGGTGAAGGCGCCGGTCGAGCTGTCGGTGATGGTGAAGGTGCCGTTCGACGCACCGCCGCCGGAGACCACCGAGAAGGTGCCGCCGGTGACCGACGGCGCGTTGAGGGTTCCGGAGACAGCCGTACCCTCTCCGGTGACGAAGCTGTGGTCGATGCGGAGATCGTCGACCGTCACCTTGAAATCATTGCCTGTGTTCAGTTGTTCGCGGTTGGTGAGGACGACATAGTTGGTCGACGGATTGAAGGTGCTGGTCGCCGTCACCGACGCTGCGTTGCCCGGATCGCCGACCTCGGTCATGTTGAATTTCAGGTTCGTTCCGTCGTCGAAGACTTCGAACTCATATTCGGTGCCGAGCTTTAAGTTGATGGAACTGTCGCCGGCAAGCGTCAGGGCCGTATCGTTGGCACCGCCGCCGGCGGCTGAATTGACGTAGATGGCGAGCAAATCGTTGTTGGTTTCGTTGCGCGCCTCGAAGCGCACACCGGTCGTCGGGTAGCCGAAGAAGCTGCTGTCGGCGACGCCGCTGGACCGCGTGATGACAGAGAAGATGTCGGCCGCCTTCTCGAAGGTGAAGCGTCCGGTGACGTAGAGCGGATTGCTCGAGGTCGGATCGTATTCGGTGCTCGATCGTAAAAGTTCGCGGTTGCTGATCTCGACGTTACCGTCCTGGACCAGGATGGTGTCACCGTTGTAGCTTCCGGCTCCCTCGACGATGGTCCAGTGGCTGGAGTTGAGCTGCGGGTAGGTCGTCGACTGGGTCGTTGGGTCGTCGCCGCCGCCCGATCCAGACGCGCCCAACGTGGCGGTGTTGGAGTTGCTCGACAAATCGGTGACCGTCTGCCCCGAGACATCCTTCATGTTCCAGTAGCCGACCAGGTTCGACGTCGACGACGGGTTCGACAGGTTCGGCCCGAAGTTGTTGTCGATCTGGGCATCGGTCATCACCGCGTCCCACACCCGCACCTCGCCGATCTGGCCGGTGAAGTGATCCGCATTGGAGTCGGAGGCCTGGCCGATGGCCGCATCACCACCGATCATCTCCTTGGTAACGCCGGTCTGGGTTTTGACGTGAACCCCGTCGACGTAGAGCTTGAGCGTGTTGTTGCCGTCGTGGCTCATGGCCACGTGGTGCCAGTTGCCGTCGGCGACCGAGACGTCCGAGGACACGGTGGAGGTACCGGTCGAGTCCGTGGTCTTGAAGGCGAGCTCGCCGCCGTCGACGACCAGCGCGTTGACGGAGCCGGCGTCGGTGGACGTAATGGTCAGGTTGTCGATGGCGACGACGTCGTCCGCTCCGCCGGTCCGCGACGACATGACGAACTGGTGTCCCGATTGGGGGTTATAGGCGGACCCAAGGTCGAGGTTTGTGAACAGCGTCGTGCCCTTGTAGCTCATGTCGAGGCCATTGGCGTCGACGGTAATGGAGACGGGCTCGAAGCGGGCCGGCGCTGTGTGGCTGGTCGTCGTCGCGGCACCGTTGGTTAACGTACCATTGTTGCTGCCTGCCGAATCGTTGGCGTTGCCGCCATCGAAGGTGAAGTGGGAAACGAGGTTGCCGCTGAAGTCGCCGGTCAGAGTCTTCTGATAGTTCTCGGCAACTTCCGAGGCCGTACGCGCCGTGTTCCAGATGCGCACGTCATCGACTTGGCCATTCAGCGTATTGCCGATCGCGTCGTTGCTTTCGATTTCCCCGCCGATGAGCAGGCTGGCATTGGCTCCGCCGGCAGCATTCGTCGTGTAACTCTGCGGGCTGCCGGACTGCTGGCCGTTGACGTAAAGCGTGTAGGTCTTGGCCGTGGCATCGCGGACAGCCGCCAGATGCACCCATTGTCCGGCGGTTAGGTTGGTGTCAAACGTGACCTGTTGGTTCGTTCCGGTGCCGTACTCATGGAAAAGTTCGACGTCGCCACCGGTCGTCAGCGTGATCTGGAACAGAAAGTTCTCGGCACCGTCACCGTCCCCTGACTTACCGCCGATGGAGACGACCTTGGTCGGTTCATCGAAGGTATCCGGCTGCACCCAGGCTTCGGCCGTCATGGTACCGGTCAACCTGGGTTCGCCGCCCGTGCCGCCTCCGGCATCGACGTAATCGTTGTCACCGTCGAGCGTCAGCACGCGGGGTGTTTCGGTGAGCAGCGTGCCGCCCGGCGCGCTGGCGGTGCCCCGGACGGCGCCGTCGACCAGCACCTGGACCTGGTTAAAGACGTCGCCGGAGCCGTTGTCGAAGGTGTCGAAGGTGATGGCGAGACCGGCGCTGGCTCCCTCTTCCGGATTTCCTCCCGTAAAGGACGTGCCGCCGTAGTTGAAGCTCCAGCCGTCACCGTCCGTACCCGTCGTGTTGTCGCCGATTTTGACGTCGAAGGTCGACGTAAAATACTTGGTCTGCTCGGCGGACCCGCTCGGATTGATGGTGGCCGTCCCCACCTGGCTACTCGAATTGGTCAGTCGCAGGGCGCCGCCCGTGACCGTGGCGCTGCCGGAGATGGAGATGCCCGACGGCGTTGAGGCGAAGGTCGAGGAGAAGATCTGTTCGGAGCCCAGGTCGCCGGCCCCGAAGATGGTCTGGGTGCCGGTCGTCGTCGAGGTGTTGATCCAGGCCTCCCAGGTGGCGGCGTTGCCGTGGATGTAGGCCGACGGTCGTTCGCCGTGTTGTTGGTCGTCACTTGTGCCGTGAATTGACCACCGGAGAGGTCCGCAGAGTCCGCATCGGAGACCGTCATACCGGAATCGACGGTGACCGCCGACCCGCCGGCCGAAACCGCGACGCTCCCCGCCGTCACCGTCAGAACCGGCCGCACGTTGACGTCGACGGTCCGCGTCGCCGCCGCCGAGGTGGCGCCGTCACCGTCCGACAAGGTGAACGAGACGACCGGATCCGAAACCGCCGACCCCGAGGTATCCGTGTTCTGATAAGTAACCGCCCGGGAAAGTGCCTGCACCGCTGCCGGGGTGGCATTGGCGTTGAGGTCGAGCCTGAGAGGCGCCGTGCCGGTGCCGTTGTTTGCGCCATTGACCGTGCCGATGGCCGTGCCACCGTAGGTCACCGTGGTGCCGTCGAAGCCGATCTGCCCGGCCCCCGTCCCCTGGTTGGTGATCGTCAGCCGATCGGCAGCCGTATTGTTGGTCGTCACTTGTGCCGTGAACTGACCACCTGAAAAGTCCGTCGAGTCTGCATCGGTGACCGTCAGGCCGGTGTCGACCGCGACCGCCGTTTCTCCAGCCGACGCCGCCACGCTTCCCGCCGTTGCCGTCAGGACAGGCCGCACATTGACGTCGATGGTCCGGGTCGACGTGACCGATACCGTGCCGTTGGACTCCGCAAGGGTGAACGAGACGACCGGGTCCGAAACTGCCGTTCCCGATGTGTCCGTATTCCGGTAGGTGACGTTGCGGGCCAGGGCCTGTACCGCTGCCGGCGTCGCGTTGGTGTTGAGATCGATCGTGAGAGGCGCCGTACCGGTGCCGTTGTTCGCGCCGTTGACCGTGCCGATAGCCGTGCCCGCAAAAGTGACCGTCGTCCCGTCGAAACCGATCTGTCCGGCCCCCGTGCCCTGATTGGTGATCGTCAGCCGGTCGGCGGCCGTGTTGTTGGTCGTCACCTGGGCCGTGAACTGACCACCGTCGAAGTTGGCGGCGTTGGCTTCCGTCACCGTCAGCGCCCCGTCGACGACGACGGCCGCTTCGCCGGCCGACGCCGTCGTCGTGTCGGAAATCGCATCCGAAATCGCGATCGATTGATCCCCCACGATCTGCACCGCTTCAGTGCCCGAAGAACCACTTGCAAGCGCGGCAACCAAGCTTGCCGCTCCGGCATCGTTCGAGGACAATTCATCCAGCGTTTGACCGACGTTGCCACCGGAGGCGAGCGCCGCCAGCACCGGATCACCGCCCCCGGGTACGGTTTGTTGGGCGAGGGCCTGGTCGACGCTCGCCGTCTGATCGTTGGCTGCCTGTACGGCGTCGGTGAAGCTGCCGCCGCCCTCAAGCGCGTTGGCCAGGTTCTCCGCGAAAGCCTCCGAATCACCGACGGCGCCTTCCACGTTGTCGCCCGACGCCAGGGCCGCCAGCAACGGATCGGCGGCGGGATCGTTGGTCTGGGCCTGCGCCGCATCGAGGGTGGCGAGCGTATCGCCAGCCTGCTGCAGGGCGTCTCCCGGAGCGGCGCCGCCTTGCAGGGCCTGGGCCAGGGCTTCCTGGAAGGCCGCCGAATCGCCAACGACGCCTTCGAGATTATCGCCCGAGGCCAGTGCGGCGAGAACCGGGTCGGCGATATTGGGGTCCTGGGAATCCGCGACGGCCTGGGCCAGTAAAGTCTGGGCGTCTGCCGCATCGGTCAGCGCGGCGTCGAGTGCCTGGCCCGACTGCAGGGCATTGGCGAGGCTGTCGGCAAAGGCGGCGCCAGCGTCGCCGTCGGCCGGTACGCCGAGATCGGTCAGCACCTGATCAGCATTGTCGCCACTGGCCAGCGCTGCCAGGAGAGCATCGGCGCCGCTCAATTCGCCGACGACCTCCGCTTCCGCCGCACCCTGCGAGGCGACGGCCGCCTGCGCCAAGGCGTCTCCGGGCTGGGCGCCCTCGGCCAGGCCTTGTTGCAGGCCTTCGACGAAGGCGTTGGTCGCGGCGGCCACCTGGTCCGCGGACAGGCCGCCGCCCTGTTGTTGCACCAATTGGCCGACCACGTCATCGACGTTCTCGCCGCTGGCCAGGGCCTGCATCAGACCACCGCCCTGGGCCGGGCCGTCGACTTCGCCGGTGGCCTGGGCGACGGCCTGGAACACGGCCTTGGCGTTCTCCAGCGCCGCTTCCGGCGTCGCACCTTGCGCCACCTGCTCGATCAGCGTCTGCAGGAAGGCCGGTTCGGCATCCGTCGCCTGGTCCGGCGAGGCCCCTTGGGCAACGGCCTCGTTGACGGCCTGTTGGAAGACGTCAACCAGCGACGCATCGAGCTCGGCGCCGTTGGATAACGACACCAATAGGGATTCCAACGACGTCGGTGTATCCGGCGCCGCTCCCGTCTCCGACTGGATCAGCGGCGCGTCCGTGGCGGCGCCGCCGGTCTGCGCCTGGGCGACCTCGAACGGATCGCCGGCCTCGACGCGCACGAGAACGTCCTCCACCGGCAGTTCCTCGCCGGTGAAGGTGATAAGACGCGGCATCGCACCGGAGGAAAAGAAACCGGATATGATGGCTTTCTGGCCGTCCGGTCCGACGATCAGGAGATCGTCGCCCGAGCGTTGAAAGGCTTCCGCCCTGGAAATCCAATCGGGAACGGAAATTTCCGTTCCCGAACCCTCAAGAGCAACCGGATCTCCGCCAGTGCCAGCTTCCAGTTCTTCCGCCGACGGGCCGATTGTGGTCGGTGTTACGGCCATTTTTTCCAAGTTACTAAATCCCCGGGGGTATTTCCACCATTACGCACACCCCGATAGGCAGTTGTGAATATCCGGAACTTGCGCGCACGACCGCCATTTCCTAGGCTCAATCTATGTCAAGGGGAGCGCGGCCGTCATGCGAAAGCGGGCTGCGGAACATAAAATGAACAAAACATTGGGAGACATGGAGTTCCGGTTGTTGAAACTGGCGACGCGGAAACTCCTCGACCATTTCGGCAGCCTCAGGGCGGCGGCGGACCTGTGTCGCGTCAAACCGACCAACCTGTCCCAGTATCAGAGTTTCGAACACACGACCTTCATGCCGGTCGACGTTATCCTGACCCTGGAGCGGGCCGCCGGCCGGACCTTCCTGTCGGACGAGCTGAAACGCCTGTCCGAAACGGCGACCAGCGACGACCAGGATCGCGAGGTCCGCGACGAGGCCCTCGACGTCCCTGTTGCCGTCGGCGAATTGCTGGCCTTCGTCTGCGAGGCGACGACGGAACACAGCGAGAGTGGTATCAGACTGTCCGAGAACGAAAAACGCCGATACTTCGAACTCAGGCGGCGCGTCGGTCAGGAACTCGACGAATTGGATTCCGCCGTCGAACAGGACGGCACACTCCATCGCCACAAGGCCTGAACGACGGGGCCAAATCCGTCGCGCGAACTGACGGCCCGACACCACCGACACCGGCTTCAGTAGTTGCCGCAGCGCATGCGCGCATTACCGCGTGTGCAGGCGGGCGAAAAAACCTATGGCGGCAAGGGACATAATCTGGCAGGAAAGAGGTGGGAAATCGCAGCGAGAACGTTGCGGCCCAGGGACGGATAATTGGAACCAGCCGGATGAGGAGTTCTCTCTTCACCCGTGCTTGCGCCTTGGCGGCGGGACTCCTGATCATAACGGGAGCCGGGCCGACATGGGCATTGAGCCTGGAGGACCTCCTATCGGAGGTCCTGGCCAAGCACGACCAGGTCTTGGGCGCCGACGCGGAAGTGGCGGCGGCGCGGGAACGTGCGCGCGAAGCCCTCGGTGACTGGTTCCCGGAATTCGAGACCACGGCCACCCACGGCCATGAAACGATTACCAATCCCCACGACTCGGATACGGGCCTGCCGTTCTCCCAAGTCGATGTCTCGCTGACCCAGTTGCTGTGGGATTTCGGGGCCACCAACGGTATCGTCGAGAAGGCACGGCTCGAATTGGCCGAACGTCAGTTGAACCTGGCCAAGGTGCGCGACGACATATTCATCGAGGCGACGAACGCCTATGTCGACCTGATCCGGGCTCGCCAGGTCCTGAGTTTCTCCCGCCAGTCGCAAGACAATGTGCGCCAGCAAACGGGACTGGAAGAAGCCCGTGTCGAGACCGGGTCCGGTCTGTCGACCGACGTCCTGCAGGCGAAGCAGCAGCTCGCCGGCGCCGACGCGCGGACCATCGGCTCCGAAGGCACCCTGATTTCGGCCCAGAACCGGTTCAAAGCGGTTTTCGGCACTTTGCCTAAGGTCGATGATCTATCGCCGGTACCACTGCCGCTCAAGGCCCTCCCGGCAACCTTGGATGACGCCATCGACACCGCACTTCGCAACAACCGCGAGATCGCCATCGAGAAGGTCAATGAGGCCGTTTCCCGCACCGAAGTGAAGACCGCCTATGGCGAGAACTTCTTTCCCAAACTGGAAGGGGTCGTCGAGCGGAAATGGAAGAACAATGTTAGCGGCACCGTCGATCTGAAGACCGAAACGGTGGCCAAGGTCGAATTGAATTTGCCGTTCAACCTCGGTTTCACGGCCATCAATACGCTCAGAGCCGCCGAATACGACGTCGTCGTTCAGACCCGAACGGTCGCCGATACCATCCGCCGTATCGAGGAAGAGGTGCGCAACGCTTGGCAGGAGTTGCATACGGCGCAAAGGACGGCACGGTCCCTCCAGACCCAGGCCGATATTTCGGCGGCGTTCCTTGAACTGGCCCGTGAGGAACGGAAGCTGGGAAACCGTTCGCTGATCGACGTATTGGCAGGTGAGACGACACTGATCAACGCGCAGAGCGATGCCGTTTCCGCCGAGGCCGACGTTATCCTCGCCGCCTTCAACCTCCTCAACCTCACGGGCAAACTCGACCAGTGCCTCCTCAAGGACGTGAACGGCGCCAGTGAGATCGAGAACAACCATCCCGCCGCCGGCACCACCCAGCGCCAGAACAGGCGCCCGGCAGATGTGTCGGCAGCACCCACCGGGGCGGCAGCACGCCCTCCCGCGATGGGATCAACCGTGCATCCGGTGACCAATCCGTCCCCATCGGATGAAAGCGCGGTTCTCGTCGCCCCGGCGGGTTCGGGAACGACGGAGCCCGGGGCGCCGGTCGATCAGACGACCGAGGCCCCGGGCTCCGAACTTTCGTCTTCCGGGCAACCGACGGCGCCGGTCGCCGAACCGCCGGAGCCGACACAGGCGCAAAAGGCCGGCGTTTCGGAACGCGTCTACGACCGCTACCGCCAGTTTGACGCCGGCGTTCGCTCGGTCCTCGAAAGCCGGGCACGTGAGCAGGAGGCCGGGGGCGCGACGCCAAGTCGATGATCCGTCACGGCGACCAACGGGAAGTCCCTGGGTCAATCCAGGAAAGGTGGGCGTTCGAGATCGGTTGCGTTTTCCGCATCGACGACCCGTTGCGCCACATCATAGGAAAAACCGGCCCGGGCGAGAGCCGCCAGGTCTTTTTCCCGGACGGATTGACGATCGGATTTTCGGAACGGGCCGATGCGTCTGCGTTTGGCGAGCGCCACCGCCGCCGCCCATTCGATGTCGCCTTTGTCTTCCGACAGTTCCAAAAGCACGGCTTCAACCGTCTTGGAGGCGACGCCCTTTTCCCGCAACCGCAATCGGATCGCTCTCGGTGAGACGCCCCGTTCCAAGAGCGATCGAGCCCGGCCTTCGGCAAAGCGCGTATCGTCGAGCAAACCGGCTTTGGAATAGCGCGCGATCAGGTCCTCGACGTGGGCAGCCCCTTCCTCCGGATCGGTGCCGTGGTGGCGCGCCGAGCGGTCGACGCGGCGCATGAGGACGCGGCGCAGGTTCTCGGCCGAGCTCGAATACCGGGCGAGATAATGCAAGGCCGCGTTCTCGAGGCGTTTCGGTGTTGCCTTTCGGGGTTTCCGGCGGACGCCGGTACCAGTGTCCGGTCCGTGCTCATTCATCACAGGAGTTTCCCACGGTGGCCCTGGCCAGCCAAGCCGGAGACGCTTATATAGGCGCGATCAGGACGGCAATGGAGGCGGCAATGGTTCGTGGCGATTCCAATTGGATCGGATTGTGGACGCTCTACATGCGGGAGGTCCGCCGTTTCGTGAAAGTCTACACCCAGACCGTCGTCGCCCCGATTATAACGACCCTGTTGTTTCTTGCCGTGTTTTCCCTGGCCCTCGGGGGCGCGACCCGTGTCGTCAACGGCGTCCCCTTCACCGAATTCCTTGCGCCCGGCCTGATCATGATGGCGATGGCCCAGAACGCTTTTGCCAATACCTCGTCATCGATCATCATTTCGAAGGTCCAAGGCAATATCATCGATACCTTGATGCCGCCCTTCACGGCGCGGGAATTGACCTTCGGTATCGCTCTGGGCGGTGCCACGCGAGGGGTGTTCGTGGGTTTTTTCGTCGCCCTCGCCATGAGTCTGTTCGTCGACATGAAGATCTCGCACCCCGCGTTCATCGTCTATCACGCGTGCATGGCGTCTTTGATGCTGTCGCTGTTGGGGACCATCGGCGGCATCTGGTCGGAAAAGTTCGACCATATCGCCGCGGTCACCAACTTCGTAATCACGCCCCTGTCCTTCCTTTCCGGAACCTTTTACTCGATCCAGCGGCTACCTGAAGCCGCGCAAATTGCCGCCCATCTCAACCCCTTCTTCTACATGATCGACGGGTTCCGCTACGGCTTTATCGGCCAAGCCGACGGGTCGGTCATGGGCGGCGTGGCCGTCATGGCGGCGACGAATATTTTTCTTTGGGCGGTCTGTACGAGCTTGTTCGCCAGGGGTTACAAGCTCAAGGCGTGAGGGTCTGACTTCGGCGCACCGCGGCTCTGCCACCCATCGTCTTGATCAACCCGAACAACGCGTCGCGTTGCGGGCCTTCCGGCATTTCGTTGAGGTCGCGGGCGACGCGAATGACGCGGTCCGGCAAGTTGTTTTCGCCGTTCGTTTTGACGCCCGGTTGGGAGCGCGCGGCGGGAGCCTTTTCCAAATCATCGAAAAAATAGGCGACGGGAATGCCGAGAACGCCGGCGAGCAAATAAAGCCGTGAGGCGGCTATCCTGTTCGAGCCGTTCTCGTATTTCTGTATCTGCTGGAAACTTATCCCGATCAGTTTTCCCAACCCGTCCTGTGTCAAACGTTTGGCCAACCGCGCTTGGCGCAATCGGGTTCCAATCTCCTGATCGATCTTGGTGGTTCCGCGCATGTTTCTGACTTCCGATTTGATCGACATGCCGCGTTTCCTTTTCCAACAATACCGCAGACTGCGACTATGGCGGGGTCTCGGTAAAGCGTCCAATTCAATTCTGTTACAACGAGATACCGTTTAATAAATAATCGTAATAATACTCATATGGGGACCGCTGAACGCTCGTTTCCTTGCGGTGCCATCAGGAGCAAGGCCGCTGTCAGTGCTGACGCGAGAAAGAACACGGCGGCCATCGGAATGGCACCGATCAGGTACCCGGCAACCGCCGGTCCTGCCATTTGGCCAAGCGAAATCAAGAAGAACGTCGCACCAAATCCGGCCGACGGACGGTCGTAGAAAAGACGGATGCTCCAGATCCCGAACAAGGCCGTAACGACGATGAATGCGGTCCCGAATGCGGCCCCCGAGGCGAGGGAATTAATCAGGTGTTGCGGGAACAATGCGACGGTGGCGATCGCCGCGGCCGTCGCCGATACGCTGACCAGAAAGACGACGCGAAGGCCGAAGTGGTGGACCAGACGGCCGGCACCCGCGCCGAGAATTCCGGCGGCTCCGATGGAAGCCCAGAACGTTGCCGCTTGACCCTGGCTCAGGGAGCCCGCCGTCACCAGAAGGTCGACGGCGAAGGTCCAATAGACGGACGTTGAAATGCCGAAAACCGCGGCGCCGACAAAAAGCGCTCCGGCGCCGGGCCGCGCGAACCAACGCCAACGCAAGGGCGGCACGGCGGTACTCGCCGGCGCGAAAGGTCCGGTCGGCATCAGGCGGGCGTTCCAAAGGGTCGCGATTACGGCAAAGGCGGCGAACAAGGCCCAGGCATAACGCCAATCGGTGCCGACGAATACGGCCAGGGGGCCGGCCATGAGAACGCCGAACCCGGTGCCCGAATTGATCCAGGCATATACACGTTCCTGGCGACGATCCGGCACCAACCGGACGACGGCGTCGGAAAGCGGCGGATAGGCGAGACCGGGACTCATGCCGGCGAGGAAGACGCCAGCCGCCAGGAACCACGGGCCATTGGCAATTGAAATCGCGGCCATACCCGTGGCTGCGGCAATACCGCCGAGGACGACCGGCAGTCGAGGGCCGGTCAGCGCCGAGACCCAACTGGCAATCAGGGTCGCGACCAGATAGCCGCCGTAGGAAGACGCGGCGATAAGCCCCATGGTCGCCGTCGCCAGGGCGAGGTCGGCCTGAATATCCGGCAGGAACAACCCATAGGCATAGCGTGCCAGCCCGTATGTGGCGGCGACGATGGCGATTCCGGCCGGAACCAGTTCCCGCGAAGCGCTCTCAGGCGCGGCACGCCAACTGAAAGAGGACCGAACGGTCATCCGTGAGGGCTTCATGGCAGACTCCGAACCGACCTTCTCTCTCGCGGTGGCGCCGATATTGTTCGAGACGGTACTTGAGACAGTAATTGCTAACGAACAGGCGGTGTCTATCGCCGGCGGCGTACTCTTCGCACATGATCGCGGCCTCGATCGTCTGACCGTCGGAGACCGGAACGGGCAATACAAATACCCGGCCCAGCGACGGCGTCAATCCCCGGGCCCGCTCGAACGCCAGGCGCGAGAAACGGACCATCAGGGGATGACGGTAGAACTTCATGACCGCCTCGCTGCCCGTCTCCGGCATGACCTGCATTTCGGCCAGGACGATGTCACCCGGGCCGGCAACCCGCTGCAGCCAGGCGGATGCCGTCAACGGATCTTCATTCCCCTCCTGGAAGCCGAGCATGGTCACCAAGGCCGGCGTCGCGCCATCGCGGACGTCGTCGACCCGGAACCGTTCGAACGGCGTGACCCGGTAGCGGGTTTTTTCCGGACCGAGGATCGCGGCGAGGTCCTTGCGCATGGCTGCGACCGAAGCGGGATTGATATCGACGCCCACGTAGGAAGAGATGCGCACACCGCGTTCGATGAGGCGCCGCAGGATGAACGTGGTCTTCGTCGGCTCCGGCCCGAGTTCCACATAGTGGATCTCACGGCCGGCGAACCGCACTGCCGCCGCGTCGGCCGCATCGGATAGGGCTTCCGAAAAGCTGTGACCCCCACCGCCGTTTCGACACAAATGCGGATCGGCGAGTGCTGCCCGGTTGAGGCCGCGCATGAGGCCGAACACCTCTTCCAGCTTCGCGTCGGGTGACAAGGGGTTGACCGGATTGAAATATTTGACCTTGTTCTTCTGAATGTCGATGTCGGAACCGGCAAACCCAATATGGTGAGTCAGGGCCCGGCGAATCCGGCCGCCGAGGGAGATATCCTCCACAACGGCGGCCGGCGATTGGCAATGAGTCTGCATGGCGAAATCTGTCTCCGAGTTTGGTCGAGGGGGACACCGCACCAACGGTAGCCGCCGGCGCACGTATTGCAAAACGGAATTTCCTAGTTTAAGGTCTTGACATTTAGTTTCGCAAAGGCCATATTGATTCTGTCACTGGATCGGAACGGCTCGCACGGGACGGGATACCATGAACATCGTACAGGTTTTTGAGCAATTCCCAACGCAAGAGGATTGCATCACTCATCTTGAACAAGCCCGCTGGGATGGTAAACCCACGTGCCCCTATTGCGGCTCCACCAATACCGCCCGCAATCAACATCGCCACCGCTGCTACGACTGCAAGACGTCGTTCAGCGTCACGGTGGGCACTATCTTCCACCACACACACCTGCCGCTTCAGAAGTGGTTCTTGGCGATCATGCTCATGTTGAATGCCAAGAAGGGGCTATCCGCACTTCAGCTCTCCCGCGATCTGGACGTGAACAAGAACACCGCCTGGCGGATCGCCATGCAGATTCGCAAAGCGATGACGCAAGCCGAGCAACGCGGTCTTCTGACCGGGCTCGTGGAAATGGATGAAGCCTATATCGGCGGCAAGCCGCGCAAAGGCAACTGTCGGGACGATGATAAGCCGAACAAACGCGGCAGGGGCACCGACAAGGCTCCGGTGATCGGCGCGGTCGAGCGCGGTGGCAAGGTAACGGCCAAAGCGACGGCCAAGGAGAAGATGAAGGGTCGGCACATGCGGGCCTTTGTTCGAGAGCGGGTTGATGCGCCCAGGGCCAGCCTGATCACCGACGAGTACAAGGGCTATCTGGGCATGTCCAAGGTACTGCCTCACGCCGTCATCAAGCACCAAGATTGGTACGTGGACGGGGACATTCACATCAACACCATCGAGGGCTTCTGGGCCCTGCTGAAGCGCGGCATGTTCGGCCAGTTCCACAGTGTCAGCCGGAAGCACCTGCAACGCTACGTGGACGAGTTCTGCTATCGGTACAACCTGCGCAAGGCCGATTCCTTCGCCGCCTTCGATCTCACCATCAACCGCGGATTGGGGGTTGCGGCATGAGCACGAAAAGGCCTCTCAAAGTCATCGCCGGCACCCCGGATCGACCGTTGGTGATCGGCGATATCGAGATCCCATGCTACGTGCTCGAAGACGAGACACGCGTGTTAAGCCAAGGCGGCTTTCTGACAGCAATTGGCAGATACTGTTGATAAACCCCTGTTGATCGGTTTCTGAGATCGTGATTCCGTTTCCCGAGTGATTCGGTGGAGGGCGGAACGATGATGGGGCGGTTG
>Ga0209459_10000198_pt1 | contig 19378 bp, 18 predicted proteins | sample WorMetG1aBELIZE1_FD_187419 | JGI IMG/M metagenome (GOLD analysis project Ga0209459, IMG submission 187419) | Marine gutless worms symbiont microbial communities from Max Planck institute for Marine Microbiology, Germany - Inanidrilus... ...
AGTGCGAAGCGCGTGCGCCGCTCCAGGAGCGAGCGTACGAGTTTCAGGAAGTTCTTGTTCCAGCGCACGGTGATGCCGTATTCGGCGACCCCGCCGAACTCACAGGGCAGCAGGCCGCCGTTGGCGAAGGTGCGGTCGACGGCGCGATCCAGGCGGTCGGCGGCGGTTTTACACTCATTGACCCCGTGCTGGTCGCCGAGCCATTCCAGCATCATCGCCGCCGACAGGAACATGGCCGTCGGATTGGCCTTGCCGGTGCCGGCGATGTCGGGGGCGCTGCCGTGGGCCGGCTGGAAGAGGCCGTGGGTCTCGCCGATCTCGGCACAAGGGGCCAAGCCCATGCTGCCGACGATACCGGCACCGAGGTCGGACAGGATATCGCCGTACATGTTCTCGGTGACGATGACATCGAAATCCCACGGGTTGCGGACCATGTTGAGCGCTGCCGCATCGACGTAGAGGTGGTTGGTCTCGATATCCGCCGCCGTTGCCGCCCGTTCGTCGAAGATCTTGCGGAAAAAGGCCATGGCCGAGAACACGTTGGCCTTGTCAACGCAGGTGACATGGCCGGACTTGCCTTTGTTTCTTCGCGAACGCGCTAAATCGAAAGTCATGTCGAAAAGCGGCTCGCAGACGTCGCGGGTAATGACCAGCGTTTCCGTCGCCCGCCTGTCGTCCTCGACCGTCCCCTTGCCGACCGACGCGAAGAGCCCCTCCGTCGACTCGCGAACGATGACGAAGTCGATGTCGGCGGCACGCGGGTCGCCGAGCGGCGTCGGGATACTCGGATAGGTCTTGATCGGCCGCAAACCGGCAATCAGGTTGTAGGCTGTGCGCAATCGCAGATGCGGTGAGATCTCGGTGCCGTCGGGATAGCGGATCGCCGGATCGCCGATGGCGCCCGAGAGGATGGCGTCGGCCTCCCCGGCCTTGGTGAAGGCTTCCGCCGACATGTCCTCGCCAGTGTCGCGGTAACAATTGGCGCCGGCTTCGAGCTTTTCGGGCCGCAACCGGAATCCACCGGTCTTTCCTTCCACGGCCCGCAACACGTCGAGACAAGCATCCATGATCTCGACGCCGATCCCGTCGCCAGGAATCACCGCAATATCGAACTCGCGTATATTCGTCGTCATCGTGGCCGGATCCGTTTAGTGGCTTTCGCGCGGCACGTTGGCACCGCTTGCACCGACGAGGAAATCCATATCGCAACCGGTGTCGGCCTGGGTCACATGGTGAAAGTGCATGGACTGGTAACCCCGCTCGAAGGGCGGCGGCGGCGGCGACCATTCGCCTCGTCGGCGTTCCAGTTCCGCATCGTCGACGTCGAGATGAAGGCGCCGGCCCTCTACATCGAGCTCGATCATGTCCCCGTTGCGGACCAGGGCCAGAGTGCCGCCGGCGGCGGCTTCCGGCGCCGTATGCAGGACCACGGTTCCATAGGCGGTGCCGCTCATGCGGGCGTCCGAAATGCGCACCATGTCCTCGATGCCCTTTTTCAGGATTTTCGCCGGCAGCGCCATATTGCCGACTTCGGCCATGCCCGGATAACCCCGCGGTCCGCAATTCTTGAGCACCATGACGCAGGTCTCATCAATGTCGAGGTCCGGATCGTCGACCCGCGCGTGGTAATCCTCGATATCCTCGAAGACGACGGCGCGGCCGCGGTGCTGCATCAGTTCCGGGGTCGCCGCCGACGGTTTCAACACCGCGCCGGACGGCGCCAGATTGCCCTTGAGAACGACGATGCCGCCCTTGTCCTTGAACGGCTTTTCGATCGGGAAGATGACGTCCCGATTGAAACACTCGGCGTCTTCGACATTCTCCCAGATGGTGCGACCATTGACGGTCAGCGCATCCTTGTGAAGCAAACCATGATCGCCCAGTTCCTTGAGCACCATGGGCAGTCCTCCCGCATAGAAAAAGTCTTCCATCAGGTATTCGCCGGACGGCATCAGGTTGACGATACAGGGGACGTCGCAGCCGAGGCGATCCCAATCATCGAGGCTCAGGCTGATCCCGATGCGTCCGGCGATTGCCATCAGATGCAACACGGCGTTGGTCGATCCACCGATGGCGCCGTTGGTGCGGATGGCGTTCTCGAAGGCCTCCCGGGTCAGGATTTTCGATAACCGCATATCCTCTCGGACCATCTCGACAATGCGACGACCGGCCAATTGGGCCAGCGTCTTGCGCCTCGAATCTGCGGCTGGGATGGCGGCATTGGAGGGCATTCCGGTACCCAACGCCTCGACCATGCTGGCCATTGTCGAAGCCGTGCCCATGGTCATGCAATGGCCCGGTGATCGCGCGTTGGCCGCCTCGGCGGACATGAAATCGGCCAGCGTCATCTCCCCGGCCTTGACCATGGCGTCGAATTTCCAGACATGGGTGCCAGACCCGATGCGTTCACCGTGATAATAGCCGTTCAGCATCGGTCCGCCTGAGAAGGTCAGGGTCGGCAGATCGCAACTCGCCGCACCCATCATCAGCGCCGGCGTCGTCTTATCGCAGCCGACCAACAGCACGACCCCGTCGATTGGATTGGCACGGATCGACTCCTCGACGTCCATGCTGACCAAATTCCGATACAACATGGTCGTCGGCCGCATAATCGTCTCGCCCAGGGACATCACCGGAAACTCGAGGGGAAAGCCACCGGCTTCCAGGACGCCTTGTTTGACTTTCTCAGCGATATCGCGGAAATGGGCGTTGCATGGCGTCAATTCCGACCAGGTGTTGCAGATACCGATGACCGGCCGCCCGTCGAACTGGTCATCGGGAATACCCTGGTTCTTCATCCAACTACGGTGGGCGTAGCCGTCTTTATTGACCTGCCCGAACCATTCGGCGCTGCGGAATTTCTGTTTCTTGTCACCCATCTATCACTCTCCTACTGCGGCGGCGTGTTTGACCGGCCCGCTATTCCTCCAAATAATCCTCAATGAAGTACCGGATAATTTCGTCCAGGCTTTCTTCGCTGGGAAAACCCAGATGTCCGGCCCTCTCCGACAGACAAACGGTCGGCCAGGCATCGACGACACTACTGATGAAAGGATCCGGCTCAACGGCGATACGGCCCAACCGGCGAGTTCCCGCAACCCGCCTCAACGCGTCGATCATTTCGCTGACCGTGACCGTCAGGCTCGGCAAGCCGACCGCCCGGTCGTCACCGAGGCGGTCGCCGTCAAGTTCATGCAGGTGTAAAATACCGTCAACAATGGCCCGGTAACCGAGCACCGCAACCGACATCGTTTCCGGGACCGGCAGGGCGAAGTCGATGCCGTTCAACGGTTCACGAATGACTCCGCTGACAAACGACGAGGCCGCCGCATTTGGTTTGCCGGGTCGCACGATCACCGTCGGCAGGCGCGCCGATCGGCCGTCCAGGTATCCCTTGCGCGTATAGTCGTTGACCAGCATCTCGAGAATCGCCTTGGTGATCCCATAGGTCGTTTGCGGTGTCTGTTTGGTCGTGTCGCCGACCGCCATCGGCATCGCCGCGCCACCGAACACGGCGAGCGAGCTGGCGAACACGACACGGGGTATTCCGTTGCGAGTGCGCACCGCTTCCAGCAGATGGCGGCCGCCGTCCAGGTTGACACGCATGGCCAGGTCGAAATCCTTCTCGCCGCCGCCGCTGACGATCGATGCCAGGTGAAAGACCGAAACGTCATCCCGGTCGATTAGTCCAAAAACGGTGTCGCGATCACTGATGTCGCCCTTAATGGTTCGGACTGCAACGCGGTCGGCCGAAATCGCCTCCGGCGGCTCTCCCACATCGAAGAGGACGATTTCATCGATCGGCTCGGATGCTCCCGACGGTGCCGTCAGGCGACCTCTCTCCAATAACCGCCGGGCCAACCGCCGGCCCAGGAAACCGGCACCCCCGGTAATGACAACCTTCATGGTTGAATCACCATCCTAAAGTCTTCCGATCAGCCGATCACGATGCCCATCGGCAAGGGCGGACCGACCTGCGATCGTTCTACCCTGTGTATTGTTAGGCTCCCAAAAGAAAGGTGGAACGAAGGACATTTTTGATGTGCCTCCGAGCCGACCCGTTCTTTACTATTTAACGGGCAACGACAATAATGTATACTTCAATTAATACGTTAATGTCGTTTTTGCGAATCCCTTGCCATACTAGAACGCTGCAAAGGGCTGCTGGCAATGTTGTTTATAGGCGCGGCCGGTGAACCTGCCGGTTCGGGCCGGACATTGACATGAGGATGACATGATCCGACTGGGATGCATAGCCGACGATTTCACCGGCGGGACCGATTTGGCAAGCACGCTGGTTGGCCAGGGCATGCGAACCGTACAAGTGATTGATGTGCCTGACCACGAGACGGACATCGGTGAAGCGGAAGCCGTGGTCGTCGCCTTGAAATCCAGGACGACGCCGCCCGCAGACGCCATCGCCGAGTCACTGCGCGCGCTCGAGTGGTTGAAGACGCGTGGCGCCAGCCAGTTTTTCTTTAAATACTGCTCGACCTTCGATTCGACGGATCAAGGAAACATCGGCCCTGTTGCCGATGCCCTGATCGATGCCCTGGGCGCCGATTTCACCATTGCCTGCCCTGCCTTTCCGACAAATAAGCGCACCGTCTACAAGGGGCACCTGTTCGTCGGCGATCAGTTGATTTCGGATTCCAGCATGAAGGACCATCCACTGACGCCGATGCGTGACCCCGACTTGGTCTCCGTCTTGTCACGCCAAACCAAGCACGGTGTCGGCCTCGTCGAGCATGGAGCCGTCGGTGCCGGAAGCGCGGAAATTTTGCAAAGGTACGAGGAGCTTAGATCGTCAGGACACCGCTACGCCATCGTCGATGCCATCGACGACAGGGACCTGATCGAGATCGGCACGGCCTCATCCGAACTGAAACTGGTGACCGGTGGCTCCGGCGTCGCTCTCGGCTTGCCCGAGAACTTCCGCCGGGCCGGGGTTCTGGGGGAGCCGGCGCAACCGGAACTGCCGCGTTTCGGTGGCCGACGCGCCGTGATTGCCGGCAGCTGCTCGACGGCGACACGCGGCCAGATTGCCTTGGCGTCGAAGGACTGGCCGGCCTACCGGATCGATCCGCGCCGCCTCACGCCCGGCCACTACGTCGTTTCGGAAGTCGTCGCCTGGGCCGGCGACAACGGCGCCGACAATCCGGTATTGATCTATTCGTCGGCGGACCCCGAAGAAGTCGCCGGCATTCAAGAGGACTTCGGAAGAGAGGAAGCCGGCGCTATGGTCGAAGACACCATGGGCCGGATTGCCGCCGGCCTCGTGGGGAACGGCGTCCGTGAGTTGATCGTCGCCGGCGGCGAAACGTCGGGTGCCGTCGTTCAGGCGCTCGGAATGTCGGCCCTGCGGATCGGACCGGAGATCGATCCCGGTGTTCCGTGGACCGAGGGGCTGGGCAGCCCAAGAATCGCCCTTGCCCTCAAGTCCGGTAATTTCGGTACCGAAGACTTCTTCCCCAAGGCCTTCGGGATGTTGTCATGAGCGAGGCGAAGACCCGCGACGCCATCGCCAGGCTGGCCAAATCCATGTTCGACCGCGGCCTTACCCTCGGATCGTCCGGCAACATCAGCGTACGTATCGAAGATGGCTGGCTGATGACACCGACCGGTTCGACCATGGGCGATCTCGACCCGGCACGCATATCCAAACTGAATGCCGAAGGTGCCCATGTGTCAGGCGACCAACCGACCAAGGAAAGTTTCCTGCATGTCGCCATGTACGAGGAACGACCCGCCACGGGCGCCGTCGTGCATCTGCATTCGACGCACTCGGTTGCCGTCAGTTGCCTGGTCGACATCGACCCGGCAAACGTGTTGCCGCCGATCACCGCCTATTACGTGATGAAGATCGGCACCCTGCCCCTGGTCCCTTACTTCTCGCCGGGCGATCTCGACCTGGCCCGGGCGGTCCGTGAAATGGCATCCGACCATCACGCCGTCCTGCTCGCCAACCATGGACCAGTGGTCGCCGGCGAATCACTGTCCGATGCCGTCTACGCCACCGAGGAACTCGAAGAAACGGCGAAGCTCTTCCTGATGCTTCGGGGCGCCAAGACCCGGTTTCTCGATGACGGGCAGATCGCCGACCTGAAGACCCGGTTCCCCAGCTGACAGGTGCTTCCATGTATGTCGTAACCGTCACCTTCGTCACCGCGCCCGAACACCGCGACGCTTTCGCCAAGGAAATGAACACCCAGGCGGAAAACTCGCTCGAACGGGAACCGGCCTGCCTCAGGTTCGACGTCTGCCGCAATCCGGAAGATCCCGACACCACCTTTCTTTATGAAATCTACGAGGACGCGGCGGCGTTCCAGGAGCATTTGGCGAGTGACCACTTCAAGGAATTCGACGCTCAGGTCGCCGGCTGGGTCCATTCGAAGGAGGTGAATACCTGGGACCTGGTCTACCCCGAGCCGTGATCGATCGGTTCGCTAGAGCTGAACGAGACCCAAGCTCTCGAGGATACCGACGAGTGTCTTACCGGCCCGCTCCCGATGGGCTCGATGGATCCGACGGGCCTCCTCGGGATCGCCGCGTTCGATGGCAGCGACGAGCTCGGCGTGATCGGCGTTGGATCTCAGCGGTTTCTCGCGCAGCTTCAGGGTCAACATGCGAACCCGATGCGCTTGCCCCATGAAGGTCTCGACGAGAGACGTCAGGCGTTCGTTGCCGCATAGGGCGACCAGAAGGTAATGGAACCGTTGGTCGGCCTCCGACCAGGCGGCTAGGTCGTCATCGTCGAGCGCCTTTTCCATGCTGTCGACGGCGGCATGCAGTCCATTCAACTCCTCTTTCGATAGGCCCCGTGCGGCGACGAGATAGGCTGCGGTCGACTCGAGGCTGGTCAGGATCTCATAGATTTCCTTCATATCGTCGGCGGATACCGGCAATACACGCATGCCGTGGCGCGGGCGCACTTCGACCAATCCCTCGCCGGCGAGGCGGATCAGGGCTTCCCGTACGGGTGTGCGACTCATTTCGAGCAGGTCGGCAACCTCTTGCTCGGTCGCCTGGAAACCGGCCGGCAGTTCGTTGTTAAATATCCGTCGGCGCAATTCGGCGAAGGCGACCTCCGAATAAGGCGCTCGGGATTCCCGACCTTCGCCCGGTTCGTCACCGCTGTTAACCGGTTTCGCCATCCTTACCCCCTGCGCCGCCTTTGGACGTTCGGCTGACCGGCCGCCCCAATCGAATTCGGCATACCTGCACCCCGAAACACCCCACGACAGGTGAAACGCGGACACAACTCTACGGAACTGTTGCGGATCAATCAATACGTTAACGTATTCACTGATCCGATTTTCTGTTGGGGACTCTCAAGCGATCGAGACATGGCAGGCCACGCAAGGGTCCATGGCCGCGACAAACAAGCGGACGGTACGCTCCAAGTCGCCCCCAGGCATCGCGCGTACACCGCTAAGCGCTTCGACGAGAGGACCGTCTGGATGGAAGGACCATTCGGTCGGTGCCAGGATCCTGTAGTCGACGACCTTGCCGTCTCCGACACGAGTCCAGTGAAGCAACCGCCCGCGGGCGCAGTCGACGCCGCCCGCCCCCTCGCCCGGGGTCGCTGAAAACCCTTCGGTGAGCGATAGCGCGATCGTCGGGTCCAGGGTTTCGACGAGGCGTCCAATGGTTGCGGGCAGGGCCGCCAGTTCGACGATCCGCGCTGCCATGCGGGTCAACATTCCGTTGCCGAACTCATCGAGCAACGCGCCGATCAGGGGATGTCGCGTCATGCGGCTGAGAGCGCCGGTTTCGAAGGTCTGTCCCGCGATCTCGGGTTGCGCCTGAAAGGTGCCGTCGGGATCGGCGGCGATCCTCACGCTCAGATCTTCCAGGGACGCCGTCAAGGGTCGATATGGCGAGCGTCCGAATTCCGCCAAACCGCGTTCCAGAACACGGGCGACGGCGCGGTGTACCAACCCGTCTCCGATGCCGGGCCACGCCTCCAGGTCTCCGACGGTCGTCAATCCGGCAGCTCTGTTATCGATGCCGACTTGGTTCAGCGCCGATGCCATTTCATCAATGGCTGTACCGGCGGCATCCCTATCAACGACCACGCTGCGGTCATCGCCGACGCACCGCCAGGCGTTGGCGGGCGACACGGCTGCAAGGAGATGTTCGCGAGCCGCCATTGCCGCCAGCAAGGGCTTCGGTTCCAGCGGCTCATTGAGGAATGCCGCCCATTCGATGACGATACCGCGCAAGGTCTCGACAATCGTCTCGGACAGGACGGCAGCGCGCCGAACGGCCGTTCGGTCCGGTTTTGCGGGATCGCCGAGGCCTTGTTCCAAGGCCTCGCAGGCGGCCACGGTCTGCGCGGTCCCGCAGAGGCTGAAGATCAACGGCAACCGTTCGACCAGGGTCGCCGGTTCCTTCCCGCGAAAAAACCGGCCGAGTCCGGTGGGACGCTGCGACGTCAAGCGCACGTCGACGACCTTGCTGCCGTCCGTTGCCAGTTCCAGGTCGAGTCCGCCGCCGAGGTCCGCCGTCTGCATCGGCCAACGCTAAACCACGAACGGTGCCAAGGCCAGATCGGGGGGCTCCAGAGCCCTCCAGGTCACACCGGGTTTCATGCGCGAACCCGTTTCCCCCTTCTCACGCAGATAAGCCTTGAATTCAAAGCGGCAACGCACCGAAATGTCCCCTAATGAATGCCTGTCGTTAGTCGACGGTCGGCACAGGGAGAGTGCCTTGGAACATTTCGATGTCGCTGTTGTCGGTGCCGGTATCGCGGGTGCGTCCCTGGCCTATTTCCTGGCGCCGGAGCGCCGGGTCGTCGTACTGGAACAAGAGTCCGAGACCGGCTACCACACGACCGGCCGCTCGGCGGCGATCTTCGTCGAGAGTTACGGCAACGCGGTGATCCGGGCTTTGACCGCAGAGGGCCGTGACTTTTTCGGCGGGCCCCCGGCCGGGTTTTCGGACGCACCGTTGTGGCGCGACATCGATCTCTTTCTGATCGGCACCGCCGGACAGGAAGAGACCATCGCGGCGCGATACGAAGAGGTCCGGCATCAGGCTGTCGGGGTGGAGGTCGCCGACGGGTCGCTCTTCGAGACCCATCATCCGCTCGCCCGCAAGGGAGTTGTCAAATCGGTCCTTTACGATCGCGGCGCCAAGGAACTCGACGTCGCCGCCCTTCACCAGGGGTTTCTGCGTGGTGTCACCCGGGCCGGCGGCACTGTCGCCGTCGACCGGCAAGTCACATCGCTCTACCGCCAGGGCGGTTACTGGTCGATCGTCACTGCCGGCGGCACCTACGGGGCCGATATCGTCGTCGATGCGGCTGGCGCCTGGGTCGATGCTGTCGCCGAATTGGCGGGGTTGGACGCACTCGGCCTGCAACCGCTGCGCCGCACCGTATGCCTGGTCGACGTCCCGGCCGGTATGTCGGTCGACGACTGGCCTATGGCCATCGACGTTGATGAGACATTCTACTTCAAGCCGGAAAGCGGACGGCTGTTGTGTTCACCGGCCGACGAAACGCCGTCGCCGCCCTGTGATGCACAAGCCGATGAACTGGACGTGGCGATCGCCGTCGACCGCATGCAGTCTATTCTCGATATCGAGGTCAACCATATTGCCAGCAAGTGGGCCGGTCTCAGGACCTTTGCGCCCGACCGTGCGCCGGTCGTCGGGTTCGACCCCAGGGCCGATGGGTTTTTCTGGTTGGCTGGTCAAGGGGGTTACGGCATACAAACGGCACCGGCTCTCGGCCGAACGGCCGCCAGTCTTCTACTCGGCAACGGGATCCCACCATCGGTTGCTGCGAGAGGCCTGACCGCTACCGATCTGTCGCCGGGTCGCCTGGTGGATAGCTGAAACGGATTTGATCAACGTCGATGCGTATTCTCCTGCTCTGCCATTCCTTCAATAGCCTGACGCAACGCCTGCACGTGGAACTGCGCGAACGGGGTCATGACGTCTCCGTCGAGTTCGACATCAACGATGCGATGACCCGCCAAGCGGTCGACCTGTTCCGGCCCGACGTCGTCATCGCCTCGTTCCTAAAAAGGGCCATTCCCGAGGTCGTTTGGCGCGGCACCCTATGCCTGATCGTTCATCCCGGCATCCCCGGCGATCGCGGTCCCTCGGCGTTGGACTGGGCGATCCTGAGAGGCGACGAGGAATGGGGTGTCACCGTGCTCCAGGCCGAAGCCGAAATGGATGGCGGGCCGGTCTGGGCCCATGGCCGATTCCCGATGCGCGAGGCAACCAAATCCAGCCTGTACCGAAATGAGGTCACGGAGGCGGCCGTCGCCGCCGTTCTCGAGGCCCTTGGGAAATTGGATGACGGCCGGTCACCGGCGGGCGACGGGGTGCCGTCCTCCGGTCGTCAAGGCCGAGACAATCCGGTTTGCCGCCAGGCGGACCGCGCCATCGACTGGGCGACGGACGATACACAATCGGTGTTACGCAAGATCCGTAGTGCCGACGGCACGCCGGGTATCCGCGATAGGGTCAGCGGAAATGAGGTTTACCTGTTTGACGCCGCCGAGGCCGAGGGCCTGTCGGGCCCGCCAGGCGCCCTGATAGGCCGCGCCGGAATCACCGTCGCCAGGGCAACGGTCGATGGCGCCGTGTGGCTGGGGCATATGAAACCGACGGGACCGAAACAGCTGAAATTGCCGGCAACCGTGGTTCTGGGCGAACGGGCCATCGACTTGCCCCCGTTGCCGGAAACGCCAGCCCCCGATCCGATCTGTTACGAGGAAAAGAACGGTGTCGGATACCTCCATTTTGCCTTCTACAACGGCGCCTTCGATACCGCCGCCTGCCGGCATCTACGCCGCGCCTTCCTCCAGGTGAGAGAACGGCCGACCCGGGTGATCTGCCTGATGGGCGGGCCCGACTACTGGTCGAACGGTATCCACCTGGGCCTGATCGAGGCGGCCGACAGCCCGGCCGATGAATCGTGGGACAACATCAACGCCATCGACGATCTGGTCCGCGACATCATCACCACGACCAGTCATCTCGTCGTCGCCGCGATCCGCGGCAACGCTGGCGCCGGCGGCGTCTTCCTGGCGCTTGGTGCCGACGAGGTGATCGCGCGCGACGGCGTCATCCTCAACCCCCATTATAAGGACATGGGTAATCTCTACGGTTCCGAATACTGGACCTACGTGCTGCCGCGCCGGGCCGGATCGGAAAACGCCGAACGTGTGACGCAGGCCCGGCTCCCGGTCGGCGTCGGCGAAGCTAAACGCCTGAAACTGGTCGATGGCAGTTTCGCCGGACCGGTGCCGGCTTTCGATATTGAACTCGCCGCCCACCTCGAGGCCCTTGCCGCCGACCCGGCCCTCGCCGTAAGGCTGCGAGAAAAGGAAAAGCGCCTTGCCACCGACAGTGCCGAGAAACCGCTCGAACGGTACCGCGACGAGGAACTCGAACGCATGAACCTCAATTTCTACGGCTTCGACCCCAGCTACCACGTGGCGCGTTATAATTTCATCCGCAAGGTGCCGAAGTCCCGGACCCCTGTGACGCTTGCCAACCACCGCTCGAAAAAGAAGGCCGGATGATCCGCCATGGCCCCGAAACGCCTGCTCATCGTCAGCCATGCCCCGTCGGAAAACACCCGAACCCTCCGCGACGCCGTCGTTCGCGGCGCCACCCACAAAGACATTGAGAACGTCGCCGTGACGGTCAAGGCCCCATTGGATAGCGGACCCGAAGACGTGCTGGCGTCTGACGCCGTCATTCTCGGCACGACGGAAAACCTCGGCTACATGAGCGGTGCCTTGAAGGACTTCTTCGACCGCTCCTACTACCCCTGCCTGGAGGAGACCCAGGGGCTCCCCTATGCACTCTATATAAGAGCCGGTCACGACGGCACCGGCACCCGGCGCGCCGTCGAGACCATTGTCACCGGGCTGCGCTGGCGGGCCGTGCACGAAACCCTGATCTGTCGCGGGGCCTTCGATGAAGGCTTCATCGGCCAGTGCGAGGAGCTCGGCCTCTACATGGCCGCCTCCCTCGACGCCGGCATCGTTTGACGTCTTCCATCGCTCGAACAACACTTTATAAAATCTTTAAATGTAAAGAAAAAATCGCGCTTTGTTGATCCATCTCAATTCCGCGATGAAGATTTCGTGACATTCTACGTACCGGTTGAAACCCGACCGAAACATCCTAAGCTGAGACTACCCTTTCCACTCAAAAGCAGAAGTGAAGGATCCCATGCGGAAGGAGAAAACGACCTCGTCCATGGTCGTCATTGATAAGGACGGCCTCGACCTTTTGATCCAATCCCTTCGCCGGGCGGGCCACGAAGCCATCGGCCCGACCGCTCCCGATGGCGCCGTGGTTTACGAACCGATTAAAGGGACCGGCGATCTGCCCCGCGGCATGGAAGACGATCAAGACGGTGGGCATTACCGACTGAAGGCCGCAACCGGCGGCAAGGGTGTCAAGGAGGCGCTGTTCCGATACGTAGTCGGACCGCATTCCTGGAAACGTTACCTGTTCCCGCCGTCCCAGAAATTGTGGTCGGCCGAACGCAAAGACGGCGGCTGGACCATCGACGCCGAACAGGAGAAACCGGCAAAGCAGGCCTTCATCGGCGTGCGGCCCTGTGAACTGGCGGCCATGCGGATCCAAGACCGGGGCTTTTCCGGCGAGGCCTACAAGGATCGCGGCTACGCAGCCCGGCGGGACGCTACGCTGGTCATTGCCGTCAACTGCACGCGGGCCGGCGGCACCTGTTTCTGCACGTCCATGGATACCGGCCCCGTGGCCAGCGACGGTTACGACCTGGCCCTAACCGAGATTTCGGACGGCAAGGACCATCGTTTCGTCGTCACCGTCGGCTCCAAACGCGGCGCTAAGGCCCTGAAGAAAGTACCGCAACGCGAAGCGACGGCCGGCGATCGCCGGGCCGCTAACTCGCGAACCAATGCGGCCGCCAAGTCCATGGGACGGACCATGCCGAAAAACGCCGCCAAGGTGCTCCGCGACAACCCGGACCATCCGCAGTGGACCGACGTTGCCGAGCGCTGTCTCAACTGCGCCAACTGCACCATGGTCTGCCCGACCTGCTTCTGCTCCAATGTGGTCGACGTCACCACCTTGGACGGCGCCGGAGCGGAACGCTGGCGGCGTTGGGATTCATGCTTCACCGTTGACTTCAGCTACATCCACGGCGGGCCGATCCGCCGCGACGCGGCGTCGCGCTATCGCCAATGGATCACCCACAAACTGTCGAGCTGGCACGACCAGTTCGGCTCGTCCGGCTGCACCGGCTGCGGGCGCTGCATCACCTGGTGCCCGGTCGGGATCGACATCACAGCGGAAGCCCGTGCCATCGGTGCGCGGCCCAAGACAGCACCCAAAGGAGAACGTTGATGGTTCAGATCGAAGGAATGAATCGCGCCCTCGAGGATTTTGACGTCTTCAAGGACCTCGACGAGGACACGCGGGTACTGATCTCAGGCTGCGCCAAGAACATGGTCTTCCAGGCCGGCGATTACATCTACCGGGAAGGCCAGAAGGCGGATGCCTTCTACCTGATCCGCCACGGCGTCACGTCTCTGGAGGTGCATGTGCCTGCCCGCGATCCACTGGTCATCGAGACCATGGGTGACGGCGAGATCATCGGCTGGTCGTGGCTGGTACCGCCGTATCGGACGCGCTTCGACGTGCGTGCCGTCAGCCTAGTCCGCGCCGTCTCCATCGACGCCGTCTGCCTGCGCGCCAAGTGCGAGAAGGACCACTCGGTCGGCTATGAATTCTACAAGGCCTTCCTGCCGGTCGTCTCGGACCGCTTGTCGGCGACGCGGCTGCAGTTGATCGACATGTACGGCCATCCGAAGGACTACGAAGCCCGCAAGAAGGCCAAGGCCTCGCCGCCGGCCAAACCGGCGCCCGCCAAAAAGGCGGGTAAAAAAGCGGCAGCCAAGAAAAAGGGGAAATGACGGTGACGGCAGCAACGACCTTGTATGCCGGGATCGCGGTCCCGGACCCCATGGTGCCGGTGCCGTTCCGGGTCAAACGGATCCGGCGCGAGCTTTCCGACACGTTCACCCTCGACTTGGTCGCGGAAAACGGGAACCCGTTCTCCTTCGAGCCGGGCCAGTTCAACATGCTCTACCAGTTCGGTACCGGCGAGGTTCCGATCAGCATCAGCGGCGACCCGACCGAGGAAGGCACCCTGGTCCACACCATTCGCGCCGTCGGCAGCGTCACCGATTCCATGGCGTCGCTCTCCAAGGGCGATGTCGTCGGCGTGCGCGGGCCCTTCGGTCGCGGCTGGCCGGTCGAAGACGCCAAGGGCATGGACGTGGTCATCGTTGCCGGCGGTGTCGGGCTGGCACCGCTGCGCCCGGCCATCTACCAGGTGCTCGCCAACCGCGCCGACTACGGCAAGGTCCGCATCTACTACGGTGCCCGCAGCCCGGCCGATATCTTGTTCCGCAAGGAGCTCGAAAAGTGGCGCGGCCGCCTCGACCTCTATGTCGACGTCACCGTCGATCGGGCCGATATCGGCTGGTTGGGATCGGTCGGCGTCGTCACCAAGCTGATCACCGATAGCGGCTACGATCCGCATGCCACCGTGGCCATGGTCTGCGGTCCGGAGGTGATGATGCGCTTCTCGGTCAACACGCTCAACGACCATGGCGTGCCCCTGGAGCACATCTACGTCTCCATGGAACGCAACATGAAATGCGCCATCGGGCTTTGCGGACACTGCCAGTCCGGACCGACCTTCGTCTGCAAGGACGGTCCGGTCTATCCCTACGACGCCGTCCAGCGCCTGTTCGACATTCGGGAGATCTGACCGTGGCAAAGAAAAAGCAATCCCCGCGCAAACCGCGCCTCGCCGTCTGGAAATTCTCGTCCTGCGACGGCTGCCAGCTGAGCCTCCTGGACTGCGAGGACGAGCTTCTGGCCGTCGCCGACTCCGTCGAGATCGCCTTTTTCCTGGAGGCGACCCGGGTCGAGATCGCCGGCCCCTACGACGTCTCCCTGGTCGAAGGATCGATCACGACCCCGCACGAGGCCGAGCGTATCCGGGCGGTCCGCGAGCAATCGAAGATGCTGGTCACCATCGGCGCCTGCGCCACCTCGGGCGGCATCCAGGCCTTGAAGAACCTGCGTGAAGTGCCGGAGCTCATCGACCGGGTCTATGCGCATCCCGAGTTCATCGAGACGCTGGATACCTCGACGCCGGTCAAGGACCACGTCGAGGTCGATTTCGAACTGCGCGGCTGCCCGATCAACAAGTACCAGCTCCTGGAGGTGCTGAACGCCACCATCAACGGCCGCAAGCCGGACACGCCGCCGCACAGCCAATGCATCGAGTGCAAGCTCGCCGGCACGGTCTGCGTCATGGTCTCCAAAGGCGAACCCTGCCTTGGTCCGGTCACCCAGGCCGGCTGCGGCAACGTCTGCCCAAGCTGTTCGCGCGGCTGCTTCGGGTGTTTCGGTCCGAAGGAGACACCGAACGGCGTCGCACTGAGCCGCCAGCTCAAGGCGCTCGGCATGGACGACCGCGAGATCAGCCATTTTTACCGTATGTTCAACGCCGGTGCGCCGGTATTCCACGACGAGGGTTTGCGCCATGAATCCTAAGTCCAAGAAATCCAAGACGAAGGACGGCAAGCGCCTGATCAAGGTCGATGCCCTGGCCCGGGTCGAGGGCGAGGGCGCGCTCTATCTGCGCATCAAGGACGGCTCCATCAAGGACCTCAAGTTCCGCATCTACGAGCCGCCGCGCTTTTTCGAGGCGCTCCTGGAAGGCCGCATCCATTCGGACGCGCCGGACATCACGGCGCGCATCTGCGGCATCTGCCCGATGGCCTATATCATCGGCGCTTGCCATGCCATGGAGAACGCGCTCGGCGTCACTGTCGAGGGGCCGCTCCGGGACTTGAGGCGGCTGGCGTATTGCGGCGAGTGGATCGAGAGCCACGTGCTGCACGCCTTCCTGCTGCACGCGCCGGACTTCCTCGGTTACGAGGATTCCCTGCAGCTCGCCAAGGACTTCCCGGATGTGGTCAAGAAGGCGCTCGAGCTCAAGAAGATCGGCAACGAGATCCTCGAGGTCATCGGCGGGCGCGCCATCCACCCGGTCAACATGACCACGGGCGGCTTCTTCAGCCTGCCCAAGAAGGCGGCCATCGACGGCTTGATCGAGAAGCTCCAGTGGGGCGTCGAGACATCCCGGGAACTGACGCTCGCCGTCGGCGGTTTCCCGTTCCCGGACTATTCCTACGACTACACCTGCGTGTCGCTGCGCCACCCGGACGAATACGCCATCACCGAGGGCAACATCGTCTCCAACCGGGGCCTCGACATTCCGGTCGCCCAGTTCGAGGACCATTTCGACGAGGAGCACGTCGAGCACTCCAACGCCCTGCACGGCGTCATGACCGACGGCACCTCATCGTATCTCACCGGTCCCATCGCCCGCTACAACAACAACTTCGATCAGCTCTCGCCGCTGGCCAAGAAGACAGCCAAGAAGGCCGGCCTCGGCAAGGTGGTGACCAATCCCTTCCAGTCCATCGTTGTACGCATGGTCGAGACCCTCTACGCCTTCGAAGAAGCGGTGCGCCTGGCCAAGGCCTACGACCCGCCGTCGGCCCCGGCCGTACCCATCCAGCCGCAGGCCGGTCACGGCACCGGTTGCACCGAGGCGCCGAGGGGAATCTGCTATCACCGCTACGATCTCGACGACGACGGGCGCATCACCTCGGCCCGCATCATGCCGCCGACGGCCCAGAACCAGCGCCAGATCGAACGCGACCTGTGGGGGGTTGTCGAGAACCACATGGAGCTCGACGACGAGAAACTGAAGTGGGTCTGCGAGCAGGCGATCCGCAACTACGATCCCTGCATCTCCTGCGCGACGCATTTCCTCAAGCTCACCGTTGAGCGGGACTAATGGTTCACCGTTGAGCGGGACTGACGGCCCACTATTGAGCGAAGCCAATCAAGGGGGCGGCCCGGACCGCCCCCTCATCCTCTGCATCGGCAACACCATGCGCGGCGACGACGGCGCCGGCCCCGCCGCCGCCGAACGCCTGCGTCCCCTCTTGGGCGCGCGCGCCGACATCGAGGAGAGCTGGGGCGAAGGCACGGAACTGATGCAGGCCTGGCAGGGGCGCGATCGCGTTTTCGTCGTCGACGCCGCCACCTCGGGTGCGGCTATCGGCACCGTCCACGTCTTCGACGCCGCCGCCCAGAGCCTGCCGACGGACTTCTTCTGCTACACCACGCATCGCTTCGGATTGGCGGAGGCGGTGGAGCTGGCGCGGCAGTTGGGGGAGCTGCCGGAAAGGCTGACAATCTACGCCGTCGAGGGAGCGAACTTCGAGCTTGGGGAAGGGCTGTCGGCAGCGGTGGATGCGGCGGTGGATAGGGTCGTCGAACGGGTTTCCGCAGCCCTCACCGATCCCGCTTAATTGTTGCCTGCGGATCATCAATACCCCACCGACTGACGGCGGCGGATGTCCATGTTTGTCTATTTTTGTCCATAAACGTCCATGAGATTCCCCCGCCGCCCGGACGTCACCTATTCCGCCCGGGACCGGTTCACCGGATTTGTTCGCCAAAAAAAGTGTCGAACCCAATTTTCCGCAGATAACGCCGGCGATGGACAAGAGACGACGCCGCACGCCTAAGGGCGCCGTGCCGCTCTTCGCCACCACCGGTCCCAGTTTTCGTTCCACGGCCACCGGAAACGACGGTCCGCGGTCCAGTCTTCACAGGGGCAATCAGCAAAGCCGCCGTTTGTCGGCGGCAAGGAAATAGGAATTTTTAGCATTGTTAGGTTTTATTTGTCAGGGTCGGATATGGCGCCATACATTCGATGTCGGATTGGTGAGACGAGTGCTTCATCCCAGGTGCGGACATTTCGTCGCGTGCTGACGGAGGAGTACTATTAACCGCAATTTCTAGCCCGGAGGAGGCCTTCTACAGGAAAGCATGATGCGTCAGGTTCCCGAGAACAAAGGGCGCGAGATCGCCCAACCTGACCGGGCGGTAGCCTCGGATCGAATATCAAAATCAAGGCAGAGCACCATAATCTTTTAGTTTCCGTAACACCAATGGATGACGAAGCCCCAAATCGAACGCCTTTTTGAGGTCAAATTGGGCTTTTTCCCGTTTCCCATTGACGTCGAAATGTAACCCCCTATTGGCGTAGGCTTCGGCGTAGTTCGGATTCAACCGGATGGCCTCGTCGAAGTCAGCAAAGGCACGATCGAATTGACCGAGCGCACCGTGGGCTTGGCCCCGATTGTTGAAGGCTGTGGCGTATTTTGGATCTAAACGAATCGCCTCGTCGAAATCCTTGATGGCGCGCTCTGGATTTCCCTTGGTCATGTAGATCCCACCTCGATTGCCATGGGCCATAGCATGATTCGGGTTTCGTCGGATGAGTTGGTTGAATTCTTCCAGTGCTCTATCCAGTTGGCCTGACTTCAAGTATGCAACGGCGCGATCGTTTTTGATTTCTTCATTACCAGGGGCCAGGTCCAGCGCATCGCTGAAATCTTTTATGGCCCCGTCGAAGTCCTTCGATTCCACCAGGAAATTCCCTCGAATATAGAGCGCGAGGGCGTTGCTCGGATCGCGTCGTACGGCTTCGTCGAAGTCCGAAAGGGCGTGGTCTCTTTGGCCCAAGTGTCGGAAATAGACCCCGCGTTTCAAAAATGCGCCGATGAAGTCCGGTTTCAATCGAATGGCTTCACCCGTATCCGCGATGGCGAGATCCACCTTGCCGAGGTTCGCGTTACCGACTCCGCGGTGATACCAAAAACCGGCCAGTCGGTCTCCAGACCATCGGCCAGAGTCGATAAGTCGGGAGCAGGCCGCAACACGGGCAATGGCTTCAGCCTCGTAACTCTCGCACAGCAAAGCGTCCTGATTGTCGTCCGCTCTGACGACAAAGGAAAAGACCAAAAGGACCAGACTAATTGTTGAGATTCTGCGTAAAGCAATCCCTTTCCAAGGTTTCGAGAGACAGAATCCGCGTGATTCCGGAAACAGCGACAATCGGCGCAACGAAGCGTCTGAAGACGGATTTGATTTCATGATTTCCGTTCCTTCAACGCCACGGGTGCGAAACACGTAAGGAGGCCGGCGTCATGGCAATGCACCGTATTTCCGCAGCTTTTCGAAGAGGTCTGGATTACGCATACCGAGGTCGTGCGCCTTTTTGAAGTCCTCAAGGGCGCGTTCCTTCAGTCCTTTCTGTTCATACATTAATCCGCGGAAAAAGAATGCCGTCGCGTCGTTAGGTTCGAGTTCAATTGCCGAACCAAACGCTTCAATTGCTTCGTCCTCACGCCCACGATATCGTTGATAAACTCGTCCGAAAGAGTGTTTTGGGCGTCCGCTTCTATTAAGA
>Ga0209459_10000211_pt1 | contig 18920 bp, 17 predicted proteins | sample WorMetG1aBELIZE1_FD_187419 | JGI IMG/M metagenome (GOLD analysis project Ga0209459, IMG submission 187419) | Marine gutless worms symbiont microbial communities from Max Planck institute for Marine Microbiology, Germany - Inanidrilus... ...
GATGCGCACCGACGAGTACGGCGGGCCCATCGAGAACCGCATGCGCTATCTCCTGGAGGTGTTCCGGGCGATGCACGCGGCGTGGCCGGAGCACAAGCCGATGTCGGTGCGCATCTCGGCGACGGACTGGGTCGAGGACGGCTTCACCCCCGACGATGCCGTCGCCGTCGCCATCGCGCTCAAGGACGCCGGCTGCGACATCCTCGACGTCTCCGCCGGCCAGGTGGTCGCCGACCAGCAGCCCACCTACGGGCGGCTGTTCCAGACGCCGTTCGCCGAGCGGGTGCGCCTGGAGGCCGACATGCCGACGATGACCGTGGGCAACATCCAGTCCTTCGGCGACGCCAACTCGATCATCGCCGGCGGCCGCGCCGACATCTGCGTGATCGCGCGGATGCACCTGTTCGACCCCTACTGGACCCGCCACGCGGCCAACGAACTCGACTGGCCGCTGGAGATGCCCAACCAGTACAAGGCCGTCGAGGTCTACACGCCCCACTGGGTGTGAGTGCTGCCGCTGAACCCGCGTGACCGCGCCGGCCCGCCGGCGCGGTGGCCAACGCGTTGAATTTATGATAGAATATGAAAACTGATTGTTCTCTTATGCGGCACCCTCTCGCGAACCGGTGATCGAAAAGACCGGCGGCTGGCGCCTGGGCGCCGCTGTGGCGAGAGGGGGGACCGATGGCCAAGGACAAGGTCAAATCCGAAGGCAAGAAGGCGGCCAAGTCGAAGAACGGCGGCAAGCGCAAGAAGCTGTCGATCGAGGCTTACGAGGCCGCGCTGTTCGATCTGCAGGCCGAACTGGTCAAGCTGCAGTACTGGGTGGTCGAGCGCGGCCACCGGGCAGTGATCCTGTTCGAGGACCGCGACGCCGCCGGCAAGGGCGGCGCCATCAAGCGCATCACCGAACGGGTCAGCCCCAGGGTGTTCCGCACCGTGGCGCTGCCGGCACCGTCCGACCGCGAGAAGGGCCAGCTCCAGGGCCAGCGCTACATCGCCCAGTTCCCGACCCGGGGCGAGATCGTGCTGTTCGACCGCAGCTGGTACAACCGCGCCGGTGTCGAGCACGTCATGGGCTTTTGCACCGAGACCGAATACGAGCGCTTCCTGCACAACGTGCCGGTGTTCGAGAAGATGATCGTCGAGAGTGGCATCCAGCTCATCAAGTACTGGTTCGACGTCAACATGGAGGAGCGGGAACGGCGGTTCCGCGCCCGCATGACCGACCCGCGCAAGACCTGGAAGCTGAGCCCGATGGACGTGGAGTCGTACCGGCGCTGGTATGCCTACTCACGCGCCCGCGACTTGATGTTCGCCGCCACCGACACCGAGGCGGTGCCGTGGACCATCGTCCGCGCCGACAGCAAGAAGCGCGCCCGGCTCAACTGCATCTCGCACCTGCTGAGCCAGATCCCCTACGAGGAGATCCCGCGCAAGAAGGTCAACCTCGGCAAGCGGCACATGAAAGGCGCCTACGACGACCATGCGTCGCTCGACGGGCGGACGTTCGTCCCCGAGGTCTATTAGGGGGCTGTTGAAAAACGAACCTGGATGATTGACCTCGTGCTTCGAGACGCTGCGCTCCTCAGCATGAGGTCAATCATTTCAGCAGCTTGCCTCATCCTGAGCAGGCCCGAAGGGCCGTGTCGAAGGACGAGGCAGGCCCTTGGCACCGCTGTTCTAGTGGCCCGTTAGCAGTGGAAGCGGCTGGGCCTAGAAGTAGCGGCGCGTCGGGATGTCGCCGGGCTGCGGGCGGGGGGCGTCCTTGGGCCGCCCACGGACCGTATAGATCCAGTCCTCGAACGACACGCCTTCGGCCTCGGCGGCCTCCATGACGGTGCCGAGCACCCGTTCCATCCAAGTACCGAGGGTCACGCCCTCGCGCCGGGCGGCGTCGCGCATCGCCGTACGAATGTGCTCGGAGACGCCGGCAACGACCCACCGCTGTTCGGGATCGCGACGGTCTTGATTGCTGCGGCGTTCTTCGAAGTTCGCAGTTTGGGGTCGATTTTGCTGTGGCACGCCGGCGGATCTCCTTCTGACGCAGCGGACAAGCAGGACAGGGGAATCGAAGGGAAACATGCAACCGTAGGATGGTCGGTCACCAACCGCAACAGAATAAAATACGATCAACTTGTAGGTATTTTCCGCGCGATTTCGGCAACGCGGCTGGTGCCGAGATGGGTTGAGGCGCACTCATGGGGAATGCTTCGACACGGCGCTTCCGCGCCTGCTCAGCATGAGGGACCGTTCATCGCACGACGCTCTCCCTCATCCTGAGCAACGGTGCAGCCGCGTGTCGAAGGATGTCCGTCCAGATCGTCGAGGCTGTCGTTTAGCGTCGATCAGTCGCCGGCGCGACCGCCCCAATGGTCCCAGGCGCGGGTGCATTCGGTGGCGTGCCACGTTGCCGCCCCGGGGCCGCGGTCGGGACCATCGTAGAGGCCGAGCTCGCGGGCGAGCTGGAAGAATCCCGGCCCAGGCAGCGCCGATGCGCCGCGGCTGACGGCGAGGGCCGGCAGCGGCGTCCTCGCGCACCAGATCTTCCAGCGCTTCCGTCAGCCGGTGGATGGTGTGGGGCGGCGGCACCGCGGCGCGGACGGCGAGATCGGCATAGCTGACGACCGCCCGGTCGGCGGCGAGAAGCCGCAGCTCGGCGCGCAGGCGCTCATGCAGGTTGTCTGCAGTCACTAGATGCCGCCGCCGGCCTCGATCTCGCCGGTCAGGCGCGACACCCTCTCAAGGAGGGTGTGGAGGGCGGCATCGACGTAGCCCTCGCGTTCCAGCTCGCGGATGGTGTTGATCAGGTAGTCGCGGTTGAGCCCGGCGGTGCCGGCGGCGTCCATGATCATCGCCGCCGAGCGGTCGAGGCCGAGATCGCCGGCGTAGTGCTCGTGGTCCGTGTCGGCGACATAGGTGTAGGCGGTGACGATGCCGCAGTCGACCTCCACCGGCATAGACCTGGCCACGTAGGCGTAGCTAACCAGTTCGCGCTCGTCGAGATAGGCGCGCACGGCATCCTCGTCCTCCAGGCGAACGCGGAACGCCATCCCCCGGCAGGATCCTCCACGGTCGAGGCCGAGCACCAGGCCCGGGGTTTCGCGGGTGCCCCGGTAGTGGAACGAATAGATACAGAAGGCGCGGTGGTAGCCGCGAAGCAGGGCCGGGCGGGCGTCAAGGTAGTCGAACCCGGGCCGCCACATCAGCGATCCGTAGCCGAATACCCAGAAGTCATTTTCCGTGGCCATTGCCCAACCTGAGCGCGTCCGCGAACGTCTGTCAATCGGCGGCGGTGCGGTCGCCGGGCGTGTCGTGTCCGGCTTCGTGCCAAAGCTCCAGCACGGCGCCGGTGAGCTTCATGCCGGTGTCGGTGGCCTCCTGGCCGATGGGCGTCAGGCCGGCACGGCGCAGGCTGAGCACCGCCTCCTCGCCAACGCCGCGGGCGAGCACGTGCACGTCGGGGAACTCGTGGCGGCGCAGTACCGCCAGCCCCTCGGCGACCCCGCCCGCATCGGTGGTGACGACAATGGCCAGCGCCCGCTCGGCGCCGACGCCGTGCAGCACCTCGGCCTGGGTCGCGTCGCCGAAATAGACCGGCTCGCCCGTGGCCCGCGCCTCCTTGATGCGCTCGGCGCTGAGGTCGAGGATGACGTAGGGGATATCGTAGGCCTTGAGCATGCGGGCGACGATGTGGCCGATCTCGCCGAAACCGACGATGACGACGTGTCCACGGAAGTCCTGAACCACACCCATGACGCCCTCAGTCGTGCAGTAACCGCGGGTCTCCAGGTAGGCGACGACCCGCCGGACCGCCGAGCCGACGAGCGGCGTCGCCGCCATGGTGACGACGGCGGCGGCGATGATGAGCTGGGCGGCGGCATCGGGGATGAGGCCGGCGAGGGCGGCAGCGCCAAGGGCGACGAAGGCGAACTCGCCACCCTGGGAGAGGAACGCGCCGAGACGCAGCGCCCGCGGGCCGGGCACGGCGAACAGACGGGCCAGACCGGCGATCAATACGCCCTTGACCAGCATCAGCGCCACGGCGAGGCCGAGAACGGCACCGAACTCGGTGGCCGCAACGCGCAGATCGACACTCATGCCGACGGTCATGAAGAACAGCCCCAGCAGCAGTCCCCGGAACGGTTGCACGTCGGCGGCGACCTGATGGCGGAACTCGGTCTCGGCGAGGAGCACGCCGGCGAGAAAGCCGCCAAACGCCAGCGACAGACCGGCGACCTCGGTGCCCCAGCTGGTCGCCAGGGCCACCAGCAGCGCCATGCCGACGAACAGCTCCGGGCTGTTGGTCGCGGCAACGAGGCGGAACAGCGGCCGGAACAGGATCCGCCCGGCGGCGAAGATGACGGCGATGGCCGCCGCCGCCTGGATCACCGCAAGGCCCAGCTCGGTGGCCAGCTGATCGCCGCCCATGCCGGCGTCCGCCGCACCCGCCGACTGGGCGCCGGCGAGGGCCTCGATCAGCACCAGCAAAGGTCCGACGGCGAGGTCCTGCATCAGCAGGATGGCCACGGCCATGCGTCCGACGCTGGTGTTCATCTTGCCGAGCTTCGACAGCAAGGGCATGACGATGGCCGTCGACGACAGCGCCAAGGCGCCGCCGATGATGATCGCCGCGGCCAGTCCGAGACCGAAGAGGCGGGCGACGATCGTTAGCACCGCGGCGGTGACGACGATCTGCAGGAATCCGAGAGCGTAGACCCGGCCGCTGATCAGGCGCACCCGTTCGACGGTCAGTTCGAGGCCGATGGTGAACAGCAGGAAGACGACGCCGAACTCGGCCAGCGCCCGTGTCGCCTCGACGTCGCCGATCAGCTTGAGACCGCTCGGCCCGATGAGCGCCCCGGCGGCGAGGTAGCCGAGCACCGGACCGAGGCGCAGCCGCTCGAATACCGGCACGCAGGCCATCGCCGCGATCAACAGCACCAGGACGTCAAGCAGGTACGAGTGATGCATCGCGCTCAAGCCGGCCCGGGGCCCGGGCGCGCCGTGCAGTGCCGGCTCAACTCCAGTTGGATTTCAAGATCTCGGTCATGGCCACGCCGAGCTTGTCCTCGACGACGACCTCGCCTCGGGCAACCAGTTGGCCGTTGGCCATGATGTTGACCGGCTCGCCGACCTTGCGGTCGAGTTCGACGACGGCGCCGCGGCCCATCTTCAGAAGCTGGCTGATCTGCATGTCGGCGGACCCGAGGACCGCATAGATCTCGACCGGCACCTCGTAGACCGCCGTGTTGGTATCCGAGCCGGCGGTTTCGCCGCGCGGCTTCGACTCGGTCACGTCCTCGGCAACGTCCTCAGCCGCGCCGCCGACGTCGTCACCGTCCGCATCGTCTGCCATCGGCTCCTCCAGCCCCAGTGTTCGTCGAGGGTATCGCCGCCGCCGGTCACTGTCACCCCCGAAGCGGCGCGTCCCGCGGGTGACCGTTCGCCCGGAGCCGGTGTATGGTTTCGCTCCGAGAAGCTGCGGGAGAGGCGATCATGCGCGGGCGCCATGAACACCGTCATGTCCACGACCATGAACATGCGCACACCCATCGCCACGGCGATGTCGAGCACACCCACGAGCACACCCACCGGCATGCGCATCGGCACATTCACCAACACGTTCATGATCACGATCACGCCGCCGGTGACGAGTCCCACGACCATGGCGACGATCACGACCACGACCATCCGAGGCACGGCGCCAAGCCCTATGACCATTCACACGGTACCGATGAGTTGGAGCCCCACGACCACCGGCACGCCGACGACTGAAGACCGCTTTTCAGCGGCCAAACCCCAGATTTTGTGTGAATCTTTCGTTTCGAGCACAAAAAAAGGCTCGATTGGCGGAGTCGCGATCGGTTACGATTCGCGTTGACGGTTGCCGGGTGTCCGGCGACGAAAGGTGGCCTGCGGGGACAAACTGGGGCAATGACACGTCTAACAACACAAGACCTCCCCCCGCCGCCGAAGCCGTCATCCGGAGACAACAGCACTCCGCAAACCGTCACCGACCGCACCATGCCGTCTCCTGCCCGAGGCGGCGTTTTTCATTTCGCCGTAGGGAGGCTCTCATGGCCAAGCGTGGGTCGCGTCATGCGACCGTGAATGACAGCCAGAAAGGTTCGCGTGGTTCCGCCAACGTCCGCGCCCTGTTTCCCGACAATGCCGACTGGGACCGTTTCGACGACGGAAGCCGCGATCAGAAATACGTCCGCAAGGTGCGTCCCCAGAGCCGCAACCAGCGCCGGCTGATCGAATCGTTGGAGCGCCATCAACTGGTTCTCGCCGTCAGTCCGGCGGGAACCGGCAAGACCTACCTCGCCATCGCCAAGGCGGTGGAGGCGCTCGAGGACGGACGCGTTGCCCGGCTGGTGCTGACCCGTCCGGCGGTCGAAGCCGGCGAGAGCCTCGGCTACCTCCCCGGCGACGTCGGCGCCAAGATGTCACCCTACCTGCGGCCCCTCTACGATGCCCTCGGCGACCGCCTCGGCGGCAAGCGCCTGAAGGCGCTACTGGCCGACGGCTCAATAGAGATCGCGCCGGTCGCGTTCATGCGCGGGCGTACGCTGAACAACGCCTACGTGGTCATCGACGAAGCGCAGAACTGCACCTTCGGGCAACTCAAGATGCTGCTGACGCGGCTCGGCTGGCATTCGACCATGGTGGTCACCGGCGATCCCGACCAGAGCGACCTGCTTGCCGAGCTCTCCGGCCTCGCCGAGATCGCCCGGCGGCTGGAGCTCCTGGACACCGTCTCCGTGGTCCATCTCGACGACGGGGATATCGTCCGCCACCCCCTGGTCGCCGACATGCTGACCGTGCTCTGACCGATCCAATGGACGGTATACGCTCGGTCCTTGTGCGGGCCCGGGCGCTGCGATAGCTTGGCCCGCCGCCACCCACGGGTGGTGGGATTTCCCTGATTGCGGTCCGGCAGATGCGTAACATCGTCATAGGAATCGGCGTCGGTGCGGTCATCGGCATCGTCCTGGGCGCCACGGTCATCGCGCCACGGATGGAGCAGCAGCAGGCCGCCACCAGTGAATCGGAAGCGACCGCCGAGGAGCCGCGGGACGCCGCCGCCGACGCCGCACGCCGGCTGCTCACCAACCCCATCGACGAACCGGCCGTGCGCCTGAAAATGGCCAGCGCCTTCGGTGCCGGGACACCGATCGTCGGCACCCTCGCCAAGCGCGTCGAGACGGAGACGTGGCGCGTTTCGGGCGGAGACGTCGAGATCGCTTTTCACGAACCGGGAGCGCTGGTGCCCGTGGGCGAGATGCTGGACGCCGTCGCCGCCGGATCGGTCGACGCGGCGTTTTCGTCTCCCGGTTTCTGGTCCGATGAGGTGCCGGCGTTGGCGCTGTTCGCGGCGGTGCCGTTCGGACCGGGAACCGAGGAGTATCTGGCCTGGTTCTATTTCGGCGGCGGCCGCGAGCTGTTCGAGGACATCTACGACGAGCGCGGCGTCCATGGCCTGATCTGCGGAGCGAGCGCGCCTGAGGCGTCGGGATGGTTCCGCCGCGAGATTAAGACCATCGATGATCTCAAAGGGCTGAAGATGAGGGTCTTCGGCCTCGCCGGAAAGGTTCTCTCCCGGCTCGGCGTCGAGACCCGGTCGCTGACCGAAGGCGATATCTTCGTTGCCCTTGAATCGGGGCGACATCGACGCCGCCGAGTATTCGCTGCCGGCGGTGGACCTGAAACTCGGGTTCCAGGCGCTGGCGCGGCACTACTACTTCCCTGGCTGGCACCAGCCGGCCAGTCTGTTCGAGCTGATCATCAACCGCGAAAAGCGGGACGCGCTGTCGAGCACACAGAAAGCGCAGATCGAGGCGGTGTGCAGCGACAACGTCCGCCACGGACTGGCCGAGTCCGAGGCAACGCAGTTCGCCGCCCTGAAGACGCTCTATTCCGAGGGCGTTCAGCTGCACCGCTGGCCGACCGGAATTCTCGAAGCCCTGGAGAAGTCGTGGGCGGACGTCGCCAACGAGGAAGCCGGCGCCGACACCGGTTTCCGCCGCGTCTGGCGGTCGCTGAAGACGTTCCGTGCCGACTACGCCATCTGGCGCGAACTCAGCCGGCTGTAGCTCCCGTCCGGGCGGACGGTTGCAAGTGCGAGATGGGTCGTCGATAATGCGCCTGCGAAATGAATGGGCATTCGGGTTCGATGCGGGTGAAAAAGGGGCTCTCCCCGGCGTCGGATCAATCGGATGCGTGGACGGAATGAGGACAACGATGAAAAAGTCAGTGTTTGCGATCCTGGGCCTGGCCGCCGCGGTCGCGATTTCGGGTGGACCGGCGATGGCCGGAGACGCCGACGCAGGCGCGAAGGTGTTCAAGAAGAAGTGCAAGACCTGCCACACCCTCGAAGAGGGCAAGCACCGCACCGGTCCGTCGCTGGCGGGCGTGTTCGGTCGCAAGGCCGGCACGACCAACTTCAAGCGCTACAAGGGCCTGAAGGAAGCGGACTGGTCCTGGGACGAAGCGACTCTCGACGAGTACATCATGGACCCGAAGAAGTTCGTCAAGGCCCGTGGGGCCAAGAGCTCATCGATGACCTTCAAGCTCAAGAAGGAAGCCGACCGGGCCAACGTCATCGAGTTCCTCAAGACCCAGTAGCCGTCCGGGCCTGCGCGTCGGCCGGGGCGGGAGAGCCGTGCGGATGCGCAAGACGAACCACCTGATGTGCGCCGCCACGGCCCTGGTCTTGGCGGCGCCGTCCGTTGCCGCCGGCGATGCGGCGCGCGGCGCCGAGGTGTTCCACTATAAGTGCGCCGTCTGCCACGCCATCGCTCCGGAGTTCCACAAGGAAGGCCCGTCCCTGCACGGTGTGTTCGGCCGCAGGGCCGGAACGGCGCCGTTCTTTCCCCGCTACAAGGCTCTCAAGGGTGTCGACTTCACCTGGAGCGAGGAGTCGATGGACCGCTTCCTCGCCGATCCGCGGGCGTTCCTCGACGGTCGCTATACGAAGATGACGCTGAAGCTCGATGACGCGCGGGCGCGCGCCGACGTCATCGCCTTCCTCAAGACGCTGCAATAGCTGTTTCTCCGCCCGTTCGCCGGAGCGGTGGACCGTCCGCACCTGCAATGACATTGCGACTCGGTCCTTGTATCATCGCCGAAGGGGCGCACGTTCCTTGCGACTCCACTCCCCGACGGCACGGCATCCCAGGCCGGACCTGAACGAAAGCATGCGGCGATGGACAAGGACTTCACCGACCAAGCCCTCGACTACCACCGCGAACCGCGGCCCGGAAAGCTGGAGGTGGCGCCGACCAAGCCGCTCGGTACCCAGCGGGATCTGGCGCTCGCCTATTCGCCCGGCGTCGCCGCTGCCTGCGAAGACATTGCCGCCGATCCGGCGACGGCGCGGGAGACGACGATCCGCGGCAATCTCGTCGCCGTCGTCACCAACGGCACCGCCGTCCTCGGCCTCGGCGACATCGGGCCGTTGGCCGCCAAGCCGGTGATGGAAGGCAAAGCCGTCCTGTTCAAGAAGTTCGCCGGCATCGACGTGTTCGACATCGAAATCAACGAGAGGGACCCCGGGCGCCTGGCCGACATCATCGCCACACTGGAGCCGACGTTTGGCGCCATCAACCTGGAAGACATCAAGGCGCCCGACTGCTTCATCGTCGAGCAGGACCTCCGCGACCGCATGGGCATCCCCGTGTTCCACGACGATCAGCACGGCACCGCCATCGTCGCCGGCGCAGCGCTGAAGAACGGGCTTCGGGTGGTCGGCAAGGACATCGGCGACGTGCGGGTCTGCTCCACAGGTGGCGGGGCCGCCGGAATCGCCTGCCTCGAATTGATGGTCGAACTCGGCGTCAAGCGCGAGAACGTCGTGCTGTGCGACCACGTCGGCGTCGTCTACACGGGCCGTACCGAGGCGATGACCGACCAGAAAGCCGCCTTCGCCATCGACACCGAGGCCCGCACCCTGGACGAGGTCATCGGCGGCACGGATGTGTTCCTGGGCCTCTCGGGACCCAACGTGCTGACCGCAGACATGGTCAAGCGGATGGCGCCGAAGCCGCTGATCCTGGCGCTGGCCAACCCGGTCCCGGAGATCCTTCCCGAGGTCGCCGCCGAGGCGCGGCCGGACGCGGTCATCGCCACCGGCCGCAGCGACTACCCGAATCAGGTCAACAACGTGCTGTGCTTCCCGTTCATCTTCCGCGGCGCCCTGGACGTCGGTGCGACGGCGGTGAACGAGGAGATGAAGTTGGCTTGCGTCGACGCCATCGCCGATCTCGCCATGGCTGAATCCTCCGAGGTCGTCGCCCACGCCTACACGGGTGAAGACCTGACCTTCGGCCCCGACTACCTGATCCCCAAGCCGCTGGACCCGCGGCTCATCGCGGCGGTCGCGCCGGCGGTCGCCCGGGCGGCGATGGAGACCGGCGTCGCCACACGGCCCATCGAGGATTTCGAGGCCTACACAGAGCACCTCCTGCGGTTCGTGTTCCGTTCGGGCATGCTGATGAAGCCGATCTTCGACCGCGCACGCATGGATCCCAAACGGGTGGTCTACGCCGAGGGCGAGGACGAACGCGTGTTGAGGGCCGTTCAGGTAGTGCTCGACGAGGGGTTGGCGAAACCGATCCTCGTCGGTCGTGCCGAGGTCATCGAGCGGCGGATCGAGCGCCTGGGTTTAAGGATGCAGCAGGGGCACGACTTCGACATCACCGATCCCGAGAACGATCCCCGTTACGAAAGCTACTGGCGGAACTATCACCAGATCCTCTGCCGCGACGGCGTCTCACCCGACGCGGCCAGGACCATCGTCCGCACCAACACGACCGCCATCGCCGCGCTGATGCTTCGCCGTGGCGAGGCCGACGCGATGATCTGCGGTACCTACGGCGAGTACCTGTGGCACCTGCGCTACGTCACAAACGTCATCGGCAAGAAGGAGGGCGTGCGCGACATGTCGGCGCTGGCCATCCTGATCCTGTCCAAGGGCGCGTTCTTCTTCGTCGATCCCTATATCACCCTCGATCCCGACACCGATGAGCTGGTCGAAATGACGGTCTTGGCCCGCGAGCAGATGCGCCGTTTCGGCATCGAGCCCAAGGTCGCGATGCTGTCCCACTCCAGCTTCGGCACAGCGAACGTGCCGTCGGCGCGCAAGATCCGCGACGCCGTGAGCCGGCTCCGGGAGATCGCCCCCGACCTCGAGGTCGAAGGAGAGATGCCCGCCGACGTCGCCCTCGATCCGGAACTGCGCGAGCGGGTCTTTCCCGATTCGCGGCTGACCGGGGAGGCCAATCTCTTCGTTTTGCCGTCCCTGGACGCGGCGAACACGTCGATGAAGCTGGTCAAGTCTCTGTCCGACGGGCTGTCGGTCGGGCCGATTCTGCTGGGGGCGGCGCAGCCGGCGCACATCGTCACCCCGGCGACGACGGCGCGCGGTCTCGTCAACATGAGCGCGTTCTGCGTCGTCGATGCACAGATCGCTGCGGAAGAGTGATCGCCGCCTGGGCCGTCAGTCCCGCACCACCAGCACGGAGCAGTTCGCGTGCCGCACCACGCGGGCGGCGTTGGGACCGAGCAGGTAGTCGGCGAGCTCGGGCCGATGCGAGGCCATGACGATCAGGTCACAGCCGACCCGCTCGGCGGCGTCGAGGATTTCCTTGTAGATGGTGCCCTGGCTGACGATGTTCCGCACCCTTACGCCCTCCGGCACGTGCTGGCGGACGAACTCGCGCAGGCCCGCAAGCACGGTATCCTCGACCTGTTTCTCATAGCCGGCGGGAAAGAACTGGCCGACCAGCGTCATGCCGAAGCTCGGCGCCACGGTGATGATGTGGAGCGTCGAGCCGAAGGCCTTGCAGTACTCCACCGCCATCGGCAACGCCTTGCTCCACGACGCCTCGTCCTCGAGATCGACGGCGAGCAGGATATCCTTGTACATGCCTCCTCCGGGTCAAGTCGCCGCCGGCTCGGCCGCCACGGCGGCGGTCGGCGGCTGGCGGCGCAGGCGTAGCCACTGTCCGAACAGAATCAACGCGAGCAGTCCGAACGCGATCGGCCAGATCCATTCCTTGGCCGGCCGGTCGACGACCTTGACGTCCGCCTCGGTAACATACTCGTCGTAATCGCCGAAGTCGAAGCCCGCCTTTTCGGCGAGGCTTGTGAAGGCGATGTCCGAGACGATGAAGCGGCCGTCGTCCTCCCGATCGAGGGTCAGCCCAAGGAACGCGATGCCCGGCTTCGACGGATCGGCCTCGGGCACTTCGAAGGTGTAGAGCCGGTATCGGTCGCCGTAGCGGGTTTCGCGGGTGGTGTGGAGGCGCAGGGTCTCGCCGGCGTCGACCGACATCTCGCCGGCGACGAACCTATCGAGATCGAGGGTTTCGAATGGCGGGAAGATGCGGTCCATGATCGCCGCCGGTCTGAACAGCGCGATCATCACCACGAGCAGGGCAATGATCTCGTACCAGCGGGTGCGTACTAAGAGCCATCCCTGCGTCGCCGAGGAAAAGCAGAAGATGGCGGTCAGACCGACGAAGAATATGGCGAACCCGTGCAGCCACCCATCGATGCCGATCAGCAGGAGCTGCGGGTTGAAGATGAACACGAACGGCAGCACCGCTGTGCGGATGTCGTAGAGGAACGACTGCACGCCGGTCCTCAGCGGATCGGCGCGGCTGATCGCCGACGCGGCGAACGCGGCCAGACAAACCGGCGGGGTCGAGTCGGCCATCAGCCCGTAATAGAAGACGAACAGGTGCACGGCGATCAGCGACAGCACCAGACCGGCGGCTCCGCCCAGCTCAACCAGCACGCCGGCGAGCAGCGAGGCGACGACCAGGTAGTTGGCGGTGGTCGGCAAGCCCATGCCGAGCAACAGGCACAGCACTGCGGTCATGATCAGCAGGATGTAGACGTTTCCGCCGGAGATCGCCTCGACGACGCCGACGAGGGCGTTGTTGAGGCCAGTGGACGAGACGGCGCCGACGATGATGCCGGCGCAGGCCACGGCGACGGCGATGCCGATCATGTTGCGCGCGCCGGCGACGAGGCCGGACCAGATGTCGGCGATGCCCTTGGCGAAGGCATCCATCGGCGCGACGACGCCGGTGCGCATGGCGATGATCACCGGCTCGACGACCATCAGCACCATCAGCAGGATGATCGACCAGAACACGGCGCTGCCGGCGGTCCAGTGTTCGACCATCAGCAGGTAGACCAGCACGACGATGGGAATCAGGTAGTGAAGGCCGCTGAAGAAGGTCGCCCGCAACCGCGGGATATCGGCCTTGGGCAAATCGCTGAGCCCGAGCTTCATGGCTTCCAGGTGCGAGATGTAGAGCAGCGCCAGGTAGCTGATGATCGCCGGAATGAACGCCGCCTTGACGACCTCGAAGTACGGAATGCCGATGAGCTCGGCCATGATGAACGCCGCCGCGCCCATGATCGGCGGCATGATCTGGCCGTTGGTCGAGGCGGCGACCTCGATGGCGCCGGCCTTGGTCGCCGGCAGGCCAATGCGCTTCATCACCGGGATGGTGAAGGTGCCGGTGGTGACGACATTGGCGATGGACGAGCCGGAGATGGCGCCGGCCATGCCAGAAGCCAAAATCGCCGCCTTCGCCGGACCGCCCCGGTACTTGCCGACCAGGGCGAAGGCGAGGTCGAGGAAGTACTTGCCGGCGCCGGCCTTGTCGAGCAGCGCGCCGAACAGCACGAACAGGAAAACGAAGCTGACCGAGACGTCGATGGGAATACCGAAGATCGCCTCGCCGCCGAGCCACTGATAGCCGATCAGCCGGTTCAGCGACACGCCCTTGTGGGAGATGATCTCGGGCATCGACTGCCCGAACACCGAATAGACGAGAAACAGCGAGGCGACGATGACCAGCGGAATGCCGATCGCCCGTCGCGTCGCCTCCAGCAGAAGCACGATGCCGATGCCGCCGAGGATCGCCGCGATGGGCACCGTCATGCCGAGCATATCGACTTCGAGCAGTACGCCCTGGCGGCTGACCAGTCCCTGGTATCCAAGGAACAGATAGAGCGCCGCGCCCGAGGCCAAAATCGCCAGGATCAGGTCGTACCAGGGGATCCGGTCCGAGGCGAACCGGCGCGCTGCAGGAAACATCAGGTACGCGAGCAGCAGGCCGAACGCGAGATGGATGCCGCGCGCGGGCACGTCGACAATGATGCCGAAGTTCAACGTGAATGGCAGCGGTGAGGCGATCCACAACTGGAACAGCGACCAGGCGACGCAGATGAAGCTGACCACGATGGCGAGCCGGGGCCCGTGCTTGTGGCCCGTGTACTCGATGTCTTCAAGCTGCTTCTGGACGTCTTCTTCGGTTGCCGGGGCGTCCCGGCTGGTATCCTCGGCCATCGTCAGGCTCCGCGGCAGGGACGACCGGATGTACGCGCAAGGCACGGCATCGGCGTCCCCGTCCCGAGGGACGGGGAACGCCGCTTGTCGCTAAGGTTGGACGGCTACATCCAGCCTTTTTCCTTGTAGTACTTGATGGCGCCGGGATGCAGGGGCGCCGACAGGCCATCCTTGATCATCTTCTTCGGATCGAGGTTGGCGAACGCCGGATGGAGCTTCCGGAAGTCCTCAATGTTCTCCATCACCGCGCGGACGACCTCATAGACCGTCTGCTCGTCGACGTCGGCCGAGCTGACGAAGGTCGCCATCACGCCGAACGTGGTGACGTCCGAGGTGGTCGTCTTGTACGTGCCCTTCGGGATCGTCGCGAAGGCGTAGTACGGGAACTTGTCGACCAGGCCTTTCTCGACGCCGCTGTTGAGGTTGATGATCCGGGCGTCGCAGCCGTCGGTGGCCACCGAGACGCCGGCGTTGGGGACGCCGACGGTGTAGCCGTAGGCGTCGATCTTGCCGTCGCAGAGGGCCTTCGACTGCTCCGTCGAGGTCAGTTCGGTCGCCACCGCGAAGTCACCGGTGCTGACGCCGTGGGCGCCCATCAGCACTTCCATGGTGCCGCGCTGGCCGGAACCCGGGTTGCCGATGTTGACCCGCTTGCCTTTCAGGTCGCCCCACGCGCCGATGCCGGAGTCCTTGCCGACAATGATGTGGAAGGGCTCGGGATGGACCGAGAACACCGCCCGCAGCTTGTCGAACTTCTTGACCTTCTTCGGCGCGGTGCCGTTGTACGCGTGGTACTGCTAGTCGGACTGGGCGACGCCGAAGTCGAGTTCGCCTTCCGAGATCTGGCCGATGTTGTAGGTCGACTCGCCGGTGGATGGCGCCGAGCAGCGGATGCCGTGCTTGCGGCCGGCCTTGCGGCCTTCGGCCGCTTCCTTGTGAACCAGCCGGCAAATGGCGTTGCCGGTGGCGAAGTAGACGCCCGTTGGCCCGCCGGTGCCGATGGCGATGAACCGCCGTTTGCCCTGGGCATCTGCATCCGAGGCCGTGAACGACACGCCCAGGACTAGGGCGAGAGCCAGGGCCGATACGCTGAGCTTTTTCATCTCGAGAGGTCCTCCTTCAGTTTATTACGCACAACATTGTGTGATTAAAGACATGACGGCCGCCGCCTCCCCGACGGCCGACCCTCACCAACGTCGGAACGGCGCTACACGCAATCGTCGTCGTGCTTCGGATGCGAGTGGGCATTTGTCCCGACAAGCCGTTTAGCCTCCTGTCGCGGCCGGACCCAGGCTCCGGCTCGAATGTGGCGGTTTGGTGACGCGGCAATCGGCGCCGAACCTCGCTGCCCGCACGTTCGGGGCTGCCCAGTGGCCCCGCTCTGTTTTGTCGTTGTTGTTGAAGAGCTTAATGCCGTTCGCGCCGGCCTTGCAACAAATGAGTCGCGATTGGATCGCAATTCGTCGCATGTTGCACCGCATCCTCATCGCCCGACTCCGTTGAGCGCCGCGCCGAGCGCATTCGCCAACCGGTCGGCGATATCGTCGATCTGCTCGGAGGTGACGATGAATGGCGGCGCCAGCAGAACGTGGTCTCCACGAACGCCATCGGCGGTGCCCCCGGCCGGATAACAGATCAGCCCGTGGGCCATGGCCTCCGACTTGACTCGCGCGAACAGGCGATGCGCCGGATCGAAGGGTTCCTTGGTGTCCCGGTCGGCGACCAGCTCGATGGCACGGAACAGGCCGCGGCCGCGGATGTCGCCGACGTGAGGATGATTGTCGAAGCGGCCGCGCACGCCGTCGGGTGGCCCATGTAGGTGTGGCCATGGCGGAAGATGCCGGAGCCTTCTCGAAACGCAGAGAAGACCGGCTCGGTGACAATGGTTGCGCCGATCGGCTGGTATCCGGCGCCGAGCCCTTTGGCGACGCACACCATATCGGGGGCGATGCCGTCCTGCTCGCAGGCGTACATGGTGCCTGTACGGCCCATCCCGGACATCACCTCGTCGAGAATCAGCAGCACGCCGTAACGGTCACAGATCTCGCGGATGCGGCGGAAGTACCCCTCGACCGGCGGAACCGCACCGGCCGTCGCACCAACGACGGTTTCCGCGACAAACGCACAGACCGTCTCCGGACCCAGGCGGAGGATCGCGTCCTCCAGTTCATCGGCGACCCGAAGTCCGTAGTCGGCGTCGCTCTCGCCCGGCTCCTTGCCGCGGTACGCATAGCAAGGCGCGATATGCGTGGTCTCGATCAGCAGCGGACCGTACACCTCGCGGCGGGCGAAGTTGCCGCCGACGGCAAGGGCGCCGAGGGTATTGCCGTGGTAGCTCTGCCGCCGGGCAATGAAGTGCCGGCGTTTGGGCTCGCCTTTCTCGACAAAGTACTGGCGGGCCATCTTGAGCGCCGCCTCGACGGCCTCGGAACCGCCGGACAGGAAATAGACCCGGCCGAGGCCGTCCGGCGCGCCGTCGATCAGTGTCTCGGCGAGGTCCTCGGCCGCCCGGGAGGTGAAGAACGCCGTGTGCGCAAAGGGAAGCCGCTCGACCTGGGACTTGATCGCGGCGATGACGTCGGCATCGCTGTGCCCGAGACATGACACCGCCGCGCCGCCGGACGCGTCGAGGTAGCGCCTGCCCTCGGTGTCGACGATGTAGATGCCGTCACCGTGATCGGCCACCGGCAGCCGAGCATCCGTCGCGCGGTGGAAGACATGCGTCATTTCGATCGCTTTCCGGCCGAGGACCGCGTCGCGCGGGGTTGGACCTGGCGCCAGTAGGCTTCGAACTGTTCGAGCTGGTGTTCGCTCTCCTCGATCGCGCGCAACGCCGGCTCACCGCCGCGGGCGACCAGCAAGGCGATCAGCGCCTCGGTCACCGCCACCGCCGCGGTGATCGAGCCGAAGAACGACGGGCTCTGCTGCTGGACCAGAAGATAGTGGTCGGCATGCTTGGCGAGCGGCGAAACCAGGCTGTCGGTGACGGCAGCGACCGCTCCGCCGCGGGCCTTGGCGAACTCGACGGCACGGACGGTTTCGGCGGTATACGGGCTGACGCTGACGGCGAACAAGGCATCGCCGGGACCGAAATCGCGCAGGTCGTCGGCGAAGGTGCCGCCGCGGCCACCCATCGGGATCGCACCGGCGCCAAACATGCGGTAGGCGTAGTGGAAGAAGAAGGCGACCGGAAAACAGCTCCTCAAGCCCAAGGTGAAGACCCGCTCGGCATCGGCGAGCGCCTTGGCGCAGGCGCCATAGACCTCGGCGTCGTTGGCCAGGAACGCTTCGCGCACATTGACTTCGTCGGCAGCCAGCAGTTCGCTCAGCAGCCACGGCGTCTCGCCGGGGCTGCCGCGGGCCTGAAGGTCCCGGGCCCGCTCGAGATAGCTCACCGGCGAGGCCCGCAGGCGCCTTTGGAACGGCTCGCGAAACTCGCGATATCCGTGGAACCCGAAATGCCGCGCCAAGCGAACCATCGTCGACGGATGCACCCCCCGCCCCGGCAGCCAGCCCGCGCATGGAGATCAACGCCACATCATCGGGCCTTTGCAGGACATATTGGGCCGCCCGCTGAAGCTGGGCGCTGAGACCGGGAAAGGCCTCGGCGATGCGTTGGGTGAGTTCGTCGTAGTCCACCCTGAAGAGCCTCGATGGCTGTACCGCCATTTGTTATCACCCGCATCGTAAAAGCGGTCGCAAGGATTGGCAACAACTTGAAACTTAAAAGGCGGAAAAATGCAACGAATGGTGCGAGCCCCGTGGACGGCCGCGAACATTGCCGCCCCTCGGACGAGGCGCTAGGATGCCCGCCCCCGCCGCCGCCAACACCATGAAACGATTTCGGAAAACCACCATGGACCTCAAGGACCACATCCGCTCGATCCCTGATTTTCCCAAACCCGGGATTCTCTTCTATGACGTCTCGACGCTGCTGTCGCACGCCGACGCCTGGAGCGTGGCCATGGGGCGGTTGGCCAAGGAAGTGAGCCGCCATCAGCCCGACATCCTTGCCGGCATCGAATCGCGCGGCTTCCTCGTCGCCGCGCCGCTGGCGCTCAAACTCGGGCTCGGATTCGTCATGGTGCGCAAGAGGAACAAGCTGCCTGGCAACTGTGTGTCCTATGAATACGATCTCGAATACGGCACCGATGTCATCCAGATCCAGGACGACGCCGTCGAACCGGGCCAGCGTGTGATGATCCTCGACGACCTCCTCGCCACCGGCGGCACCATGGCCGCGGCGGCGGAACTGTTCCGCAGCGTCGGCGCCAACGTCGGCGGCGGCGCCTGCATCATCGAACTGACGTTCCTGGGCGGCCGCGAAAAGCTCGACATGCCGTTCAAATCGCTGGTCGCCTACGACGACTAGGACTGACTCGATTTGCCATCGGGACTCCGATTTTGATCCCGGCGATCGCGTTTGAACGAAACTCCGGACCGCCGGCTTTGACCCTGGCTGTGTGAAAACGCGAATACGTTTAGGATTCCCGTGCAGTCTTTGCGGGGGATCGGATGAAGCGTTTTGTAGAAGGGGTGGCACGGG